>ODAJ014774510.1_pt1 | contig 28320 bp, 27 predicted proteins | sample 1539241 | NCBI WGS metagenome assembly ODAJ01 (sample SAMN02144231, study PRJEB22623) | gut metagenome | biome: sheep rumen | host: Ovis aries | place: New Zealand
TTCGTCACCGGGGACACGGCGGTCGGCTACAATCACAGGAATACCTGCCCGATAAGCCCTCGTCACAGCGGGTTGTACCTGCTTCGCCTCGTTGGGACTGACGATGAGCAGATCTACGCGCTCTTTGATAAAACTGTCAATCTGGGCGCATTGCAGCTCATTGCTGCCATAAGCTATACGGCGCGAAAGCGTCATATCCGGATGCAGCAGGAGCTCGCGCTCCATCTCGTAGTTCATCTTCTGCCGCCAGGCATCGTCCAGACACTGGCTCACGCCGATACGGTACCGGGGAGCACGCGAAGTACAAGCCGGCGTCAACAGGCACAAAGCCAGAATACTAACAATGATGTTTCTCATAGTGCAACATTTTTTCGGGTGCAAAGGTACTGCTTTTTTTTCATATATGCAAATTTGATTGCATATAACACAGAAAATGAGCTTCTAAATTTAGCGGAGCGGTATAAACTTTTGCACACTTGTTGCCGAATGCGACGGCAAAATTACTGCTACAAACTCCCAAAACTCGGGAGTGAAACAAGAAAAATGCAAAAAAAGTGTATTTTTCGGTTATTCGTACATCTTGAGGATTTTTCTTGCTTCCTCGGCGAACTGCCGGCGCAGGGATTGCGGGGCAAGAATCTCTATCTCCGAACCGTGCGTGCGGAGCTGTTGGATGAAATCAAGCGTCGGAGCCACAAACCACTCAAAGACACACGGTTCGACCTCTTTCTGGGAGTGATGAAGCGGCAACGAACGGACAAACGGTGCCGCACTCTCCGATATACGCACACGGATGCGTTCCGGGGTGAACTGCTTGCCGCAGAAAACACCATAATAGCCAGAGAAATACGCCTGCGGGTCAAAATTCTTCGGCAGGCGGAAGGTCTTTTCCATTGTCTCCATGTGTCTGATACGGTCGAGCGCATACAGTCTCGGTTCGTCTTTGGGCGTGGAATGGACACTGTCTATCTCTTCTACGAAACCTAATACATACCACCGCTGCTTGAAGACCTTGAGGCACAGCGGCGCCAGATGGAAGATATGCGGTGCTTCCTTGCTTTCGAAGCGCAGATGCGACACTTGCAGCCATCTGCTGTCACGCATGGCATTGACGATGGTTGTCAGGTACTCAGTGCCTTCGGGAATAGGTTCGTACAGGATGCGGTCACGCAACTCCCGGCTGGTGTCCAAAGACTGGCTGACGGCAAACTGCGAGAGGAGCCACTGTTTGGTGCGTGAGTTGATGTCGGTGTCGTTGATGTAGTAAAGCCCGTTTGCGCGGTCGCAAAGGATCTCGATGTCGAAGAGTTCTTCCACATCGTTCTTGTAACGGAAGAAGGTGCTGTCCGGCAGGCGCGATTCGTGATTGTCGTTGATTCTCGCACCCGCCCACTTGCGGTCAATCTCCTCACGGCTGATCTTCCCCGCACTGCGGATGGTATCCACCAGCCATACATATTTCTTATATTGTACTACGGACATACACAAGAAGCCGGTTTATGATCTGAAAGAGTAGTACTTCTGTCCGAGGAAACTGACTATCACCGTGATGATGGTGATGAACATCTTGCTCGGCGTGGGATACCATCCCAAGATATCCACACAAAGTTTCAGACCAACATAGTTGATCAGCAGATTGAGTGCTACAATCAGAATATACCTGCCCAACTGTCTCCATCCCCTCAAAGAAGAGCCGGTGAAAGTGACATACTTATTGAGCCAGAAACCCGTCAAAAGCGTAATCGGGAAAACGACACAAAGCGTAGCTATATGCGGCGAAACGACCTGCTCAAATGAATAAAATGAGAAAATGACATTTTCATGCCCTATCACAAAATTATAGATCAGAAAATACAGCACCCAGTCCAAAACCATATTCGCTCCGCCGGAGAAGCCGTAACGGAACAGCTGCTGCGGTATCCATTTCCGGAACGGACGGTAGAAGAAATCAATGATTTGCGTGATTATGTGTGCTAATTTGTGCATCCTGACAACAGGCAAATATTTTCTATTTTGCCCCCTCTAATTTATTAAGTACCCTTAATTTTGTTGCGCAAAGGTACTACATTTTTTTTATATTTGCAAAAAAAATGCACTTTTATTTGTCTAATTCATTTTTTTTTAGTACTTTTGTCGCCGATTTAATCAGATTAACAATCTTATGGACGACTATCACCAACAAAATGCAACAAGTACATGCCAAAAAATTTCTTGGGCAGCACTTCTTGAAGGACCTGAGCGTCGCCCAGAGAATTGCTGAAACCGCATTCGACAAGGGACCAAGCGACCAAGTAACAAGTAACAAGGGAAAAGTACAAGTACTGGAAGTGGGACCCGGAATGGGTGTATTAACCCAATATCTCCTCAAAAATCCGGATATCCAACTCACGGCGATAGAGATCGACCGCGAGTCAGTGGCATATCTCAAAGAATGGTATCCGGAGTTGCATCTGATAGAAGGGGATTTTCTGAAAATAGATCTTGATGTCATCTATCCCGAAGGGGAGTTCAACGTCATCGGCAATTATCCGTACAATATATCCAGCCAGATTTTTTTCAAGGTATTGGAGTACAAAGACCGGATACCTGTCTGCTCAGGCATGATTCAGAAAGAAGTGGCAGAGCGTATAGCCTCCAAACCGGGCAAAAAAGCCTATGGCATCCTGTCCGTTCTGCTGCAAGCTTATTACGATATAGAATATTTGTTTACGGTGGACGAGAATGTCTTCAATCCTCCGCCCAAAGTCAAATCTGCTGTCATCCGCATGAAACGCAACAAACGACGACGGTTGGAGTGCGACGAAGAACTATTCAAGACAGTGGTCAAGACCGCTTTCAACCAACGGCGAAAACAGATGCGGAACTCGCTAAGGAGTTTAGTTGAAAATGTAAAGTTGGATGCTGAAAGAAGTTCTGAAGAAAAAAGTCGTTTAGACTATTTCCTTACCCGAAGACCGGAACAGCTCAGCGTAGAACAGTTCATCGAACTGACCAATCTGATACATGAGAATATGGTCAAATAAATGACTCAATGGTAAATGCCAAAATCGTAAATGTCATGTCTGAAATCAAAATATTCTATAAAGAAAACGAGAAGATAAAAGTCGCCAAGACTATCGACAAACTCAAAGAACTGGACAAGAAAGATATCATCTGGATTGATCTGCTGGATGTATCGGACAAGACAGAGGACACTCTGGAGGGCTTCCTCAAAATCGATATTCAGGAAGACGAAGAGATGGAAGAGATCGAGATGTCGTCCCGTTATATCCAGACCGACGACTCTATCGTAGCCAACTCCAACTTCCTCAAGTCCAATTTTGAGACCGAGCCGGTGAACTTCATCATCAAGAACTCTATTCTCGTCACGATCCGCGATGTGGAACTGGACAGTTTCAACGAGACGGTCAAGAAGATGTTCGTCAACACCCGTAGTTTCCCCTCCGGCTACCATGTGCTGGTGGCGCTGTTTGAGACACGTGTGGAGAAGGATGCCGACCTGATAGAGGATACCACGGATATGATTACCGATCTGTCCCAACAGATCACTGCCGAGTCGGATCACATGGACGAAGACCTGCTGGTACAGATCAAGGACCTGCAGGAGAAGGTGACCGTCATCCGACAGAATATCATCGACAAACAGCGCGTGATATCCAATATCCTCAAGTGCGATTTCTTCCCCGAAGAATTGGGTCCGCGCCTGACAATGATTATCAAAGATATCAACTCTCTGTTCGATTATACCCGATTCGGTTTCGACCGTCTCGACTACCTCCAGGATACCTTCCTCGGTTTGGTAAACATCGAGCAGAACAAGATCATCAAGATCTTTACCGTGATCAATATCATCTTCCTGCCGCCGACGCTGATAGGCAGTCTGTATGGTATGAATTTTGATTTTATGCCGGAGCTTCATTGGCAGTTAGGATACCTCTTTGCCATCGGATTGATGATATTGTCGGTAGTACTTATTCTATTGATTTTCAGACTCAAAAAATGGCTCTGATCAATAGTTATTAACAATTTGTTAACATTTTTAACATTCCGGTGTTGAATAATGTTGACAATCAAAAGTTTTGAAAAATATTAACAATCAACTGTCATCTGATAAGCGTATCTAAAGCATTGATTCAGGTGTAGTTAGAGAAGTTATTAACAATATTAACATACTATTATATCCATTAGGATTTTTAAATTTTAAGTATATATTTTTTTATATGAGTTCAGCGGAGCAGGAGAAAGTTTCGGATTTGAAAGATAAGATTTCCAAACTTAAGCAAGAGAAGAATGCGGTTATCTTTGCGCATTATTACACTCGTCCGGAGATACAGGAGATAGCGGATTTTATAGGGGACAGTCTTGCCTTGGCGCAGCAGGCTACGCGCGTACAGGCAGATATATTGGTGATGTGCGGTGTGAATTTTATGGGTGAGACGATGAAGATTCTTTGCCCGGATAAGAAAGTGCTGGTTCCTGATATGAATGCCGGCTGCTCTCTTGCCGACAGCTGCAAGGCGGAAGATCTGGCTGCATTCAAAGCACAGCACCCCGATCATATGGTGGTCAGTTATGTGAACACGACGGCTGACGTCAAAGCGCTTACGGATGTGGTGGTGACTTCGTCCAATGCGAAGAAAATTATCGACCAGCTGCCCAAGGACGCCAAGATTATCTTCGGTCCGGATCATAATTTAGGTTCGTATATCAATTCGGTCACCGGCCGTGATATGCTGTTATGGAACGGTGCATGCCATGTACACAGCCGTTTTTCGTTGGAGGCGCTTTTGCAGCTTAAGAAAGAGAATCCGGGAGTAGAGGTATTGGCTCATCCGGAGTGTAAAGGACATATTTTGGCTCAGAGCGACGTAATAGGTTCTACCAAGGCACTGCTCCAGCATACTATCCGTTCGTCTGCCAAACGCTTTATAATCGCTACGGAAAGCGGTATTTTGTTTGAGATGCAGCGTGCATGTCCGGACAAGGAGTTTATTCCGGTGCCTCCGGAGGTGACAGAGGGTGTAGGATGTTCGTGTAACGAGTGCGAGTATATGCGTATGAATACGTTGGATAAGGTGTATGCGTGTCTTCTTCATGAGTCGCCTGAGATGCATGTTGATCCCGCAGTCGCCGCTCGTGCCGTATCTTCTATCCAGCGTATGCTGTCTATGAGTTAAGGCAGCTTTGATCAGACTGAAATAAAATAATCTGCACGTGGAAGTGCAGATTATTTTTTATATATCTATTGTTGGAATTAAACAGGTTTTGTATAGAGTCTCAAAGTCATATCATTATTTTCGCTTTTATCATTTTATGCAGTATATGAAGTTAATTTTTCGAACGCTCTGTTCAAAAATGCAACGTTAGTTGTTCTTGTATATTCTTAGTCATTCGTTATTCATTGCAGAGGGCATGTGAAATCCAAAGTAGGGTAAAGCCTGACAATTTCTATTGTTCGTAAGAATCAAATATACATTGATTTAATTCCTTCAACACTCATTATAAATAAGCAATTTCTTTTCGTATATATAAGATATTATTTTATAAATGCTAAAAAATAGTAAAAATTTACTAAAAAAAGTTATTTTTATTTTTTTATATCATTTTTTTTTTATATTTTTGCAACGAAAATCTACGCTGGAGGGTAGTGTCTCTTCAATAATGGGTGGATTTTTAGACATATTTAAATAGCGTTTATTGACGCTTTGCGTTTGGCACACGAAACTTCGCAACTTTCGGAAAATACAGTCGAATCAAAGTAACCAATAGATGCCTATGGGTATGATGTACCCTGTTTTTGTTGTATCAACAGAACAGATTATCATATCGGCGTAGGTTTCCTGTTGTTTATTAGACTGTATAGGCAATGCGAAGGCCTCGTGTGTAAGTAAACAACACGAGGTCTGCGCTATTTTTATATATACACATTAAAACTATAATAATAATCTAATACATAAAATTTTAGTTATGAAAAGATTTCTATTATTTATTTTAACTTTAACTCTTTCCGTTTTTCTAAAAAATGGCAATGTTTTTGCAAATCCTATTTACTGGGAAAATGGCAAATATTTTGGTGTTAATGTCGGTTGGACACGATTGGGTCTTAATGCCGGTACATTTGATGTAGCAACTGCTGAAGTAACTTGTTATCCATCAAAGTCTATGGGATGGGAATTTTCTTCCCGAATTTATGCAGGAAAAGATTACATTGCATTTGAGCCTGTTTCTCTTGGAGGTACTTTAATGACTATTTTCATACAGGCACGTGCAAAGCAGTTTGATACTACAGCAAAACTTTTCTCTATTTTATTAGCACTTTCAGGAGCAAAACTTCCTATTTATCCATGTGAATATGTAGAGATTACGCCATCTTGGAGTTTATGTAAATTAACATGGATATATGATGAAAAGGTTAAAGTGAGCGGAAATCTTGGTGGAGAGATTAAAATATTTCCGTTTTGTGATCTCCCATATGTTTATACTATGTATATTTCTGGTCATGCACATTGGGATTTTGGTTATAAGAAAGATGGTGGGGATTACATGTATCGCGAATGGGGTGAAAATATAAAGCGAGCAGATAAACCTTTGTTCTGGGGTTGGTCTGCAGGTTTAACTCTTGGAATGTATTTTTAATAAAAGAATTTTATGAAACGTTATTATATATTATTGCTTTTATTAGGAGTATTTCTTTCCTTGTATTCTCAGCGTAATATTACTGAAGAAGAATGGGATGATATGCGATTAGATAAACCTGTAGTGATTGAATTCTATGCTAATTGGTGTGGTCCGAGTCATCAACAAAGTTCTATTATTTCCAGATTAGTGAAAGAATTTCCAGAAATAAGTTTTTATAAAGTTGATATAGAGCGTGAAAATGAATGGTTTAGTTATGAGACAGAAACAGGAGCTTTACCAATGATACAATTTATTTTCCAAAATGACAGAAGAAATGGAGGAGTTTCAAAATCTACTATTAATGGTTTTATGCCTTATTATGAAATACGAGATTCATGTCAATCAATTTTAAGAAGATATAATGATATTCAGCGTAATAATAAAATTCCTTTGAACATGTCATTAAATGTGTCAGATACTATAATTGATATAGAAGGAGAAAAGTATCATTTGGCACTATCAGGTGCGGTTGATATGGGTACAGATGTACTTTGTTCAGCATATAATATAGGTTCTAATTCTCCTGAAAAGTTTGGGGATTATTATGCTTGGGGTGAAAGCATTCCTAAAAATTCATATAGTTGGGATAATTATAAATATTGTTATGTATCAAATGAAGTACCATATATTATTAAATACGATCCTTACGAAGATAAACGTGATAGGTTACAAATAGCTGACGATATTGTAAAACAAACATATGGTGGTAATTGGAGGATGCCTCTTAGGAAAGAAATATCAGATCTAATTAGAGAAGCAAAATGGAATATTTTTGATTTGCGAGGTGTACATGGATGTGTAGCTTTTAGTACTGTAACTAAGAATGCCATATTTATTCCTTTTGCAGGATGCATGACAATAAAGGGATTAGTAGAAAAAGGTGAAACTGCAAATATGTGGTCTCTTGATATGGTATTTGGCGAACCATTAAATGCTTATTCCTTAGTTTTAGATAATCAAATTTCAGTGCAACAATGGAATAAGTATATGGGCTTTTCTATACGACCAATTTACGATCCAAAGTATGATTATTAGAAATATGAAACGTTTTTTATTCATTTTACTTGTCGCATGCAGCATGTGGCAAGTGGCATTGGGACAAGAATCCTCACAAAGTAGTGTTCAATCGCCATTTGTCGGAGAATGGGTCGGAGTATTCTGCCGTCCGGTATATTGGCATGGAGAATATAAAAATACTAAATTAATATTGCGCATAGAATCTTTTGGTGACAACTTTGGAGTGCGAGTGAAAGAAATGAGTACTGACGGTCAGAATGTAAGTTATAGTACATGGGATGTTGTTAGTGCCTCCACTACCGAACTCAACTTGATTGAAAAATCGGAAGAACATTATTCTGATGAAGGCTTTTGGTTTTGGATGGTCTATCATTATCGTCTCCTATATAGTGATGGCAGATTACAATTGATAGGATATGGCGCTGATGAGTGTCAACGCTCCAGAGGTAAAGTCACCTCAAACTATAATCCAAACATTATGCGGGGATTTTATGATATGTATCTTTATAAAAATGATAATTGGTAATTTAAATTATGAATGCTTATGAAACGATTACTAATAACCATGCTTGTCATATGCAGCATGTTGCAAGTCGCGTGGGGACAAGAATCCTCAAGTAATACTCTATCTCCATTTGTGGGGGAGTGGAAATTATTCTTCCTCTGTATATGATGAGCAAAAAGATGATATTGTGCATAAAAATCTCAAGCTGATTGTTCGAATAGAACAATTTGGTCAGCAATTAGGGGTGCGAATCAAATCTATATTTCAAGACGGTTCAATATATTATTATTGGAGTCCATGTACCGTAACTTCATTTTCGGAGTCTAACCTATATTTTATAGAAAAGACAAAGGAGATATATGATTCGGATGATCGGAGTTGGTATCATTTTGAAAAAACGTATCGGTTGGTATATGAGCAAGGGCGATTGCACATGGTAAGAGAGCAGTATAAATTGTATGGGCGATTCCCTTCTGGAGGAATTAGCACAAAAGACTTTTCAAATTCTAAGGTAGATTGTTACGACATATATCTCTACAAAAACGATAATTGGTAATTCAAATTTTAATAATATGAAACGCTTATTTTTATTATGCATAATGGCTTGTTGCCTTGCCAATATGCTAACAACTGCACAAAATCTTGTGCCCGTGGAAGACCCTCGGACCGGTTTGTATGGCTACAAGCAAGAAGGCAGTGATAAATGGGTGGTCAAACCGAAGTTCTACATCGCCAATCACTTTCGCGAAGGACTTGCCGTTGTGATTAAGAAAAAAGGGATTCATACAGACGAGCATGGTAGTATGTTATGCCCAAAATACTTTGCCGGATATATAGACGAAACAGGCAAGATAGTTATTCCTCTAAAATTCGAATGGACTAATGACTTCCACGAGGGATTGGCTGTTGTAAAAGTGTGGGATGACACAAGTATTTTCCGTTGGAGATTTGGCTATATAGATACATCAGGGCGCTTTGTGGTGCCGCCTATATATGATTCAGCCGATGATTTTAGAAATGGTCGTGCTCATGTACGTTGGTATGACGAATATGGCTTTTGCTGGGAAACATATATAGATGAATTTGGTCGAGAGGGAGAAAGAAGGCAAGTTGGTAATTCTCGCTTACCTGAAGGACAAACCAGACCAAGATGGAGATAATAAATCTAACATAGGGGATGCCGAAAACCTTACAGAGTAGGCAAAATCTTAAATATTTAAGAAGATGAAACAGTTTCAATTAAAAACAATCACTGAGTTAACCAGTGACGAGCAACAACACCTTGTTGCAGGTGCTGACGGTTGTGGCACGTGTACTTGCGGTTGCACTTGCAGTTGTTGTATGGAGTGTAACGATTCCGGTATCGAAGGTGCAAAACTAGATTCAAAAGGAAACACTAAAAGTCTGAACAAATCAGCAGGTGATTAACAATTAAATCGTTATACAATGAAAGAATTTAATTTGAAGACCATGCTTGAGATTTCTGCTGAACAGCAGGCAAATCTCATCGCTGGTGCAGGAAGTTCTTGTTCATGTTCTTGTGGAACATGTTCTTGCTCTTGTTCATCAGACTCTCCAAGTGGAACTGTAGATAGTGCGACATCCGATATAACAGAAAGCGTAAGATACACAGCAAAAGATTCTAAAAAAGGATCGTACTAAATGGTATTGAATTGATATTCAGAACTATATATCAACAGGATAGCATGGACTGCGGTGCCGCATGTCTTGCTATGTTATTAAATCATTACGGTCGCCATGTCGACATGGCGACCGTACGATTTCTTTGTGGTAACAGTAAAAATGGACTTTCATTACTGGGCATTAATAATGCCGCACAAAAATTAGGCTTTGAGACAAAAGCAGTTCGTCTCTCATTTGAGGCACTTATCGAAGATGCTCCACTGCCATGTATTTTGCATTGGAAAGGGAAGCATTTTATCGTTATCTATAAAATCGGCAAAAACAAAGTTTATGTTGCCGATCCTGCGATAGGTAAAGTGAGTTATACCTTTGAGGAATTTACCAAAGAATGGACGCATAATGAAGAAGGTCAAGGCTTCGCACTATTATTGTCGCCGTCTGATAATTTTAACTATGAAAAGAAACAAGAAACGAATACCGAACAGAGGTGGAACCTGTTAAAGTATATTAAGCCGCATACTAAACAATTAGTATTGCTGCTACTTTTATTATTATTAGCGAGTCTGATGTCGCTCGTTCTGCCATTCCTTACGCAAGCAATAGTAGATAAAGGAATACAAAACAAAGACATCTCCTTATTAGTCCTGATATTACTGGGCCAATTAGCCTTAACCATTGGCTATGTTGTTTGCGGTTTTCTGCAAAACCGTCTGGTTCTTATTACCGGAACAAGAATTAACATCTCACTTCTAAAAGACTTTTTTGTCAAATTAGTAAGACTACCTTTGTCTTTCTTCGATGAAAGAAAATCCGGAGATATTTTACAAAGAATGTCCGATTTGTCTCGAATCGAACATGCGATTACCATATCATCATTGCATACGCTTATCTCGATATGCACATTGGTGGTCTATTCCATAGTACTTGCAAGTTATCAATGGATAGCCTTTATTATATTTCTTGCATCATCTGTTCTTTATATCTTGTATATTTCTTTGTTTCTACAAAAGAAAAAGGCTATTGATTATGACCGCTTTACAACCAATAGCGAGAACCAAAGTGAAGTAATCCAATTTGTTGAAGGTATTCAAGAAATCAAATTAAACAATTGTCCGGAACATCGATTGAACAAATGGGATTCTATTCAACAAAAACTAATGCGTCTGCAGGTAAAGAACCTTAAGATTAACCAATTGCAACAATTTGGTGGAAGTCTGATAACAAAATTCTCCGATTTGTTAATCATTTATATCTGTGCTGTAGCAGTTATAAATGGGAGTATGACACTTGGCGCTATGTTAGCAATTCAGTCTGTATTGGGTAGTTTACGGGTTCCTGTGGACCATTTTGTGTATTTCATTCAGGAGATACAAGAGGTGAAGATTAGTTGCGAACGGACACAATACGTGTACGATCATCATGAAGAACAAGAAGATGTTAACTCTAAACTTCATCTATCAAAGCATATTAGGGAAATTAAAATGGATCATATTACATTTGCTTACGATGGAGGAGCTTCTTCAAAGAATGTAATTGATGATCTTTCTCTTGTCATTCCTGCCAACAAAATCACTGCTATCGTAGGACTTAGTGGCAGCGGAAAGACGACCTTAATGAAATTATTATTAGGCACATATGCTCCTCAAGGAGGTAGAATAACGATAGACGGAGTTGACTTAAAAGATATCGATATAGACGAGTGGCGCGATAGATGTGGAATTGTCATGCAGGGCGGTTTCCTTTTCTCGGATACCATTGCCAGAAATATTGCGCTCAAAGATAAAGAGATAGATTATGAGAAAGTGAAGCACGCGTGTCAGGTGGCATGTATAGACGATTTTGTAACTTCTCTTCCTTTGAAATATAACACGATCATTGGAGCAGATGGCATAGGACTCAGCATGGGACAGAAACAGAGATTTCTAATAGCCAGAGCCATCTATAAAAATCCATCCATTGCTATTTTCGATGAAGCTACTAATTCGTTAGACACCACTAACGAAAAAACAATATACAATAACTTACAGCCTTACTTTGCCGGTCGAACGGCGATCGTAATAGCCCATCGTTTGAGTACCGTTAAAAATGCAGATAATATCGTCGTGATTGACCACGGGAAAATAGCAGAGCAAGGCACACATACAGAATTAGTCTCTCGGAAGGGAGCCTATTACCAACTGGTAAAAGACCAACTTGAATTAGAAAACGTATAAATAATTATCCTATGAAAACAACAACCCACCCTTTAGTAAAGATCTTTGATTACGATTCAAAGCAATCCTTGGTTTATGATGCAAGACAGAATATGATGTTCTTGCTAGATAACAAAGATGTACCTGCAATGAAAGAATATTTGCAGAACGGTACTGTTTCTTCTTTGAAAAATGAAATAGAATCGTTAAATGCAAAAGGACTTTTACTTTCCGGACCTCTGGCTTACACCGATGATTCCTCTGATGAGGCTGTTCAACAGAAAATTGACTATTTTCAAAACAACATTTTAATGAGAAAGTTTGTTTTGGAAGTGACGGAGAGGTGTAATTTTATGTGCAAATATTGCTTTAATGCGCATCCGGATAACAACAGGCATCATACAAAAAGACAAATGTCGTGGGACATTGCTAAAAGGAGCATCGATTATTACTGCTCATTATATCTTAAATTTTATAAAAAACTGGACAAGGCTCACAGGAAACTATTAATTGAATATTTCGCCCCTTCCCTTGGCTTTTATGGTGGTGAACCGACAATGAACTGGTCTGTTGTGAAAGAGAGCACAGAGTATTTCCTTTCGTTGGACTGGGAGAAATACGGGATTAAAAAAGAAGAAGTCAAAGTTACTATGAACACTAATTTGTCCTATGTAACACCCGAGTTTCTGGAGTTTATTGTTAAAAACAACATAATGCTATATGCTAGTCTTGATGGCATTAAGGAATATAACGATTCTAATCGAGTCGATGCCGCGGGAAGAGGAACCTTTGATATGGCTTATTCCAATCTGATGAAGATCAAGGAATATAATGAGAAATATTTCAAGGACAAAGTAAGTATTTTGGCTGTTCAATCGGACGATTGTGATACGGCAAAAAACAAAGAGTTCTTAGAGGGATTGGGCTGCCTCATTCAAATTTTGCCGCAATCTCCATACAATTGTTTTGTCGCTAATCCAGAGGAAAAAATTGAGAACCTGAAACATATAGAGACAAAATGGATAGAGGGGAAATTATCTCTTATAGAGAAATACAAAGATACTGACTTGGATAAATGTTTATCTGAATTAACTTCTTTATTTTACGTAGATGGTATTCTAACGGATGCACCTAAATCTCCGGAGTATAAAAGTGTATTTATAACATGCCCTATGGGAATTGATAATATCATGATAGGTGTAGATGGCGAAATGCATATATGCCATAAGACGGACGGGTCAATGCCGTTTGGTAACGTACAAACGGGTATTGATATTCAAAAGTTGAAAGCCCTATATACAAAATTTATAGATGCAACGAACAAAATTGAATGCAGGTCATGCTGGGCATTCCGATTTTGTCCGTTATGCGGAGCGGCTAGAATGAAAAAAGGAGAATTTAACAATCCGACCGAAATAGAATGCGATTATTATAGACAGGATGCCTCTTCAAATATAAAGTTGCTAATAGCCATACACAAAAAATATCCCGATATAATCGAGAAGATAATGAAATACAAGGAAAATCTAAGTCATTATAAATCCATTGTTGATTACAATGCGTTTATGATGAAATAAAAAATAAGTAACAATGGCACATTTAGATTCTATAGAAGACTTAAATCCATATTTAGGAAAACTAAATGGAGATTTATACAATAAGTTAAATGCGATTTTACCTGTACAAGTAAATTTATCTTCTTCTAATAGCTATAAGCACTATACTGATGATGTGCATGCTCATGTTTATGTTACCGAAGAGCCTAATCCGGCACTATTTGCGTATATGTTGTTGCACTTACAATTATATTACGATCATATTGTAGCTGGTCAATATTTTAAAAATCAGATTAGAAGACCGCATAGACTCTTTAATATTATGAGCATAAGGTGTACTGATGAAATGGTGAACGATCTTGAAAGTGTTAAGATTTATCCGCGTTTCCTCAAAATGGGTTACAAGCAAGAAGAAACACCTTTTTTCGATGAATATCGTATTGATGAGTGGTGTTTTCGATATTATAAGGAGAATTATTACAAACCCATAGTCACTTGGCAGAGTATGGAATATTTCATTTACGCATTCATACGTATGAAATCAGATAAAAATCCTGCGCATTCTTATCAAAAATATTATAGTCAAATTCAGGCTACTGATCCTAACCTCTTCGCTATTTTAGTGGAGTTCTGGGCTGCATGGGAACTATATGATATTGATCAAAAATGGACAGAATATCCTCCTTTTGTTCCTATAATAATGCATTTTGCAGACTCTTTAGAAAATCATCTACCTGAAATTACTAATAAGATCCATAGGTAACTCCATATTTAGATGTCATTTATATAAGGTGTGTATAATTGGATAAGAATTTAAGAACTGAAACAGAAGGAATGTTTATACCTCTTGTGCAAGGTACTCATCGCCCATCAGATATAAGCCGGTAGATGGGTCATGAAGATCCTTGCTAAGCTGCGAGGTATAGAACAAATGAAATGCCTGTGAAGGGCTAATACCTTTGCGCTCACTGATACGCGTAACAATGCGTCCGATTTTATTCCACATCAAAATATCACTTAACATCTGATAGCCTCCTTAAATATTAAATACCGGTCAAGGATTTGTTGATTTAAAATACAAATTTGATGGTTTGGCTGATGTTTACTCAACTCTTGTAGAGCGTATTCGGCGCTTACTGTTCCGGAGATATACGCCTCCACCATATCTATCACTCGATCATTAGCAATGCCTCCCTCAATACAGTCGTATCCTTTCCAAGGCATTTTTCCTGTTCTACTGCAAGCTATAAAATTGAGCCAGTCTGCATCATAATGAGGAAAGAACAAATAGGAATACCGGGCACGAATAGTTTCTATATCCAAATCATATACAGAAAGATATTTATCAGCTCTACGCTGCCTTGCTACCCGATCTGCCCATAATTCAGCTTGTTCACGCAAAACGGTTGTATAAAAACCTTTACCAAAATCCAGTCCCTCGCGTCCGGCACTAACTAAGGGATGTTCAATAGGTTCTGTGCCGCCATGATAAACTTCTATCATAATATTTGCTTTTGTTCCCACAATTGTAAGGTATGAATAATATCCTTCGTTACATTTTCGCGACTTTCGGTATGCAAGACTTCATAGCAAGGGATGATATACTCGTTAATTAAATTAACATTATTCATGCGTTGGTATATTACCTCTGCCGGTTGATTCAGGTATTTAGCAACCGACTCAACACAAGAAGCAGTAAAAATATTGCGGTTTTCTGCTGCAGAAGGAGAATATTTATAAATTTCACCCATTTTTTTGTATTATTTCTTTTTCTTCTTGAATTCCTTTTGGGCTTTTTTGAGTTGCTTGAGGTAAGCCTTGCTGGTGTGGAGGCGGGCAAAAGCCGCAGCAGCTACCAGACGAGCCGCATCTACATCGCTTTGCCAATGATAACCGGCTATGACACGGCTCTGGCCATATTCAAAACCCTCCTTCAATATGGCATTTTCCGCTTGAGGATTGATCTCACAGAGAATCAATGCCGTAGTCCAACCCAAGGTCGTATGACCCGACGGATACGAACCGTTATGCCGGAGCTCCTCCTCGTCTTCGGGTACCAGAGTCGGTTCGTCGAAGAACATATACGGACGGCGGCGCATATATCTGTTTTTGGCAATCTTACAGCCATAATCAGCCGTCTTGGTAGCATCGGTAAGCAGTTTCCATAGTTGCGGGGTGTTCGTCTCTGAGATCTCTACACCCATCACCGGCGAGAAGATAACAGCCATACGACGGATGCTGTATTCGGCATCGAGGCGCGCTTTCTCGCCGCGCGGTGTGGCACGAAGACTCTTGCCCCAACGGTACTGCGCCGTGTCATAGGCAAAACGCATCTCGTTGCTGTCAGGAGGCGTCGGTAGATAGCGGGTGGCATCAGGCATATCTTCCACTGAGAAATACGGATGCGGCTTCTGCGCCATCAGCGTGACAGAAGCCAGAACAAAGAGAATAAAAACAGTCTTTTTCATATGATTTTATCGGATTAGTGTGCCGGTGATGGAATAGGTTTTACCATCACGGAGGATATAGATTTGTCCGTCTTTTATGTATTTCGAAGCCTGCGGCAGATAATCAATGCGCGAAGTGCCGGTAGCAGCTGGATACGTGAGGTTGATTGCATAGATATTGATTCCGCTGTTGGCGCTGCCGAGGTAGATGGTGGTAGCCGGTCCCTGGTATTGATATTGCTCTTTGGCGGCTGATGCACCGAGTGCCGGTAGTGTGGCAACAGGCGTACCGCTATAGCTGCCGGTGTAGATATTGAGGATTCTGTCAGAAGTCGAATTGGCGGAGATGAGATAGACATCTATCGTACAGTCGCCCTTGACATCAAAACTCAGGCTACGTACCTCTTCCGAGCCGGAACCACCTGTCTTGAGCACATGGGTGAACTTGACACCACTGATCTCTTTTTCGCTCTCGGCAATAGTCACAGGCTTGGAAGACGAAGCATGGATAGTAAGCCCGTTGACAGTGGTATTGGATGTGATATTGCCCAAGGAGTTGAATTCCGAAGTAGAGAAATTCCAAGTCAGATCGCTTGTGATAACCGGTTCCGGATCCGGCTTCTCTTCTTCTCCGCTATCGCATGGGGAAGAGATCTTGCCATCGGTGGTAACGGTCAGCGTAGCCCCTGCGCCGCAGGTAGCGGAAGTGACAGCCTCTTTCGCCTCAGCATAAGTCAAAGCGGTATAGGAATAAGAAGGCGTGAGTACGGTGCGGTTGCTGATGTCACTCAGTCCGCCTTTCTTGGCATACGAGGAGACATATTTCACGCCGTTGGTACCATTGTAGTTCTGGTAAAAAATCTTTTTGGCTTCCAAATTGACATCAAAATAACAGCCCTCGACATAGGCATCGGCATTCTCGGGACCGATACAATAATCGGAAACAGAGGAGTTCCAATAGCAGTTCAGAAAATGCAGCGACGCATTACGGCAACGTACCATACGTTGTTTGCATCCCTCACCCCACCAGCAGTAAGCCCAGGTGAAGTTATAGGTGCCGTCGGCGGGTTTGTCGCTGCTGCCCGAACCCAAGAGATTGGTGAAGCGATGGTCGTCCGCACCACCCGGTCCTCCGGCTTTAGGAGCTTTGTCGTAGTGGAACTTGCACCAGCTGACGGTAACATTATCGGTCTTCCCTTTGTTATCAAAATTACCGTCGCAGCCGTCGGCAAAATCGCAGTGGTCCACCCATGCCTTGGTGACGCCGTCGAAACAGAGCAGGTCGTTGCCATCGCAGTCATACGCGCCGGGACCGACAAAAGTGATATTACGGATGATGATATTAGACGAGTTTTTGATATACAGAATACCCGAATTTTTGGCATCCTGTTTATCGCTGCTGAGTGTCACGCCGGGCAATGCCATGATGGTGATATTACTCATGTCCTGAAGAGAAACCATCTTGCTGACCTTAAAGGACTGGGTGATGACAGCCACTTTGTTTTTCGACCCGCTGAGGGCTTCCAACTCGCCGGAGTTCTTGACAAGAACTGGTGTAGCTGTTCCGCCTCCGGTGGCTGAATGGCCATATCCGAAAGCCGACGTAGCACAATAATTGACAGCCCCAAGAGCAGCTGCAGTTGTAATGCTGATTGCTAAAAATAATAAACGGAATTGGTTCATATGTATATTTCCTTTTTGATTTTTCTTTATTTGCCTTCTCTCCTATCCTGCTCGATATCTAAAATGACAGGCAGGTGGTCAGAATAGCCGTTCTGGTAGCGATAGCCTATATAGGTACGTTTTGGTTTGAACCCCATATATTTATTGTCCTCCTCCAAGATTATCTCCCCGGCATAGATTCTTGCGTGGCTGATTGCCTCCAGTGCCGGAGAGGTGTAAAACTGGTCCAGGCAACTCCACATTCCCTGGTATTTATGCGTTCCCCTAACCTGTGCCCCCTTCTCCGGTTCCCGGTAACTCACACCCCGTAACCCATCCCCTGTAATCCGTAACCTCTCACCGTTCATATCTCCCATGACGATGATTCGGGCATTCGGGGCGGTGGCATAAATACTGTCTATGGTATGCTGCAGCACCTCTTGTGCGGCTCGTCTCTTCCATTCGCTCTCAGCAGCACCGCCTCGTTGTGAAGGCAGATGGCATACAAGCAGATGCAAAGTGTCGCTCTTGTCCACCAGAGCCGAGACGTAGAGGATATCTCTGGTACTCTGTGCACCCAGATTAACCGGTATGGCTCTGGTGCAGAGAGTGTCGATCCGCTCGGTTTTGTAGATGAGTGCTACATCTATTCCGCGCCTGTCGGGACTCTCATAGTGCACAAAATCATATGCTTTATATCGCATTGTGTGGCATAACTGCCGTACTACTTCGGCGTTTTCTACCTCGCAAAGACCTACCATATCTACCCCATCCCATTGACCTATTATAGTCAGCACTTTGGCGATATTATGGACTTTTTGGTGGTATCGGCTGTATGTCCATCTCCGTTCGCCATCGGGTGTCCATTCCAGATCGTCTGTCTCCATCCATCTTCCTTCTGCCGGCAGATAAACGCTGTCATGGGAAGGATGGAAGAGGTTTTCTACATTATAACTGACTATTCGCAAAAGCTTTGCGGACATTATTTCTAAGCCCGCCAAGAGGAAAAACAGTATGATAATCGTCTTTTTCGTTTTCGGTGCAAAGATAGCAAAAAAAAATGTATTACGCAAATAATATCAGAAATTGTTTGCATAATTGTAAAAAAAATCGTATCTTTGCACCCGAATTACAATATTAATACCCGAATTACAATACTAATAACTTGAAACGCACTATTCCTATACTTCTTTTGCTTCTCTTATCGGTAGTGGTGAGTGCAGAAAACGAGTCCGGCGAAAACACGGATACACTTCGTGTAGAGACTTCCCGCCGCGGTCACCTGACGAACGCCCTCGATGTGCTGAACGGACAGACGGCCGGTGTGACGGTCGGTTCAAACACCAACCCCGAGGCGATGCTTTCTTCCGTGCGCGTGCGTGGTAACCACTCTCTGACCGGGGGAAACGAGCCGTTGGTCATCATAGACGGTATGTCGTCCGACCTGCGTACGTTAGCTACGATTTTTCCGGGAGATATTGAGAGTTTTACGATTCTCAAGGACGCTGCCCAGACTGCGCAGTACGGTGCGCGAGGAGCGGCAGGTGTACTGGAGGTGCGGACCCGTCAAAGAGGCGAAGGAAAATTTCATATCTCCTATGATGGTAATGTGGGATTTGCGCACCCCGACAAGATGCTGCGTATGCTGACGGCCGACGAGTACCGCGCCGTGACGAACGACTACCACCTGCCTATCGCCGACAGAGGGGCTTCGACCGACTGGCAACGGGAGATCATCCGTTCGGGTTTTGTGCAGAACCACCACCTATCCATCGGCGGAGCAACGGAGAACGGCGCCTACCGCGGATCAATCTCTTATAGCCAGAATAACAGTACCGTTCGTGAGATGGGAACGAAGAACATGACCGCCAAGGTCGATATCACCCAGCATGTGCTGAACAAACGCCTTACCTTCGACCTCGGACTCTTCGGTGCCATTACGAATAACCGGTACCTGAACGACGTTCAAAAAACGTTCTATTCCGCTGCGGCTTTCAACCCCACTTTTCCTACTACCCGTAACAGTTCCGGCGGCTATGACGGTTATGCCGATGCCAGCCAGATCAATAATCCCCTTGCCCTGCTGGATATCCAAAAACACAACGACGCCATGCATTTCAACACGCACCTACGCGTGAAAGGCGACATCGGTTACGGGCTCACCGCCTCCGTCTATGGCAGCTATAGTTATGACGCAGAGGATGAGAGTCAGTTCTACCCCACTTATGTGGAGAGTACGGGCAAGGTCTATCGCGGGGCGGGCAAGACGAACCAGTGGCTCGTCAATGCTGTTCTGCACTATCAGCATGACTGGGCTACTAACCACCATTTGGAGGCGGACGTCTTAGGAGAACTACAAGGGAGCACCCTTACCGGTTTTCACACTACCATCAACCGCCTTGCCTCCAATGCGTATGGCTATAACAATATCGGCGTGGGTGCCTTGCGGCTGTGGGAAGGGACAGGCAGCAGCCATGAGCAGCAACGAATGGCGTCCGTCATGGGGCGCGTCAGCTACACCGCTTTAGGGCGCTATACGTTCACAGTGTCCGCCCGCGGGGATGCCAGTTCCGTCGCCGGCAAGGGGCATAAATGGGGCTTCTTCCCATCCGCCAACGTAGCCTGGAACATGAAGAAAGAGTCGTGGCTTGAAGACCAGACATGGCTCACCAAACTGAATATCCGCGCCGGTTGGGGTCTCTCGGGTAACTTAGGCGGCATAGCGGCGTATCAGTCATTGCAGCTCCTTGTGCCCAACGGCATCACCGAGTCCGACGGTCTGCCGGATGTCATCCTCAGTATGGCGAGAAACGAGAACCCCGACTTGACCTGGGAGAAGACGCAGACCGCCAACGTGGGCATGGAGTGGGGATTCTGGAACAACCGCATCTTCTTCACCGCCGATTATTACTACTCCTATATCTACGACATGCTCTATAACTACACCGTTCCGGTACCGCCTTTTATCTATGACAAGATGTTAGCTAACTTGGGTAAGATGCAGAACCAGGGTGTTGAGATAGGTTTCGGTTTAGCGGCAGTCAAGACCCGTGACTGGGACCTCAATATAGGTTTTAACCTCTCTTGGCAGCAGAACAAACTGCTGTCCCTCAACGGCTATTACAAGGGTGAGTACCTCACCGCGCCGACTTATACGCCTATTGCGTCTGTTAACGGCGCAGGTCTCCATGGCGGCAACACCGATGTCGTTTACCAGATACCGGGCTACTCGCTCGGCGTCTTCTATCTGCCGCATTGTACCGGCTTGGGAACAGACGAGAACGGAATGAAGTTTTATGAGATAGAAGATTTGGATAGAGACGGTGCGATTGATTTGTCTGACGGTAGCGGCGACAGGCGTGTATGCGGTCAAGCTACGCCGAAAGTGCTGCTGGGTAGTAATATCTCTGTCCGATACAAGCAGTTCGACCTCTCCCTGCAACTCAACGGCGCTTTCGGTCACAAGGTCTATAACGCCTCGTCGCTCAGTTATATGAACCTCGGTAGTCTGCCTTACTACAACGTCATGTACGCCGCTACAGAGCGTAAGATCAATGACCTCACCGTCACCGACTACTGGCTGGAGAACGGCGATTATGTCAACATCGACTACCTCACCCTCGGATGGACGCTGCAGGGCAAGCCGCAGTGGAAGATGAACTCTCTCCGTCTTTCCGTCTCCGTCAATAACCTCGCTACCATCACCGGCTACTCCGGACTCACGCCGATTATCAACAGCACGGTTATCAACCCTACCCTCGGCGTGGACGACAAACGTTCCTACCCCGTCAGCCGGACTTATTCCTTCTCCCTCCAAATCCAGTTCTGACATGAAAAAACTATCTTACATACTAATCGCCCTTGCCCTCTCCTCCTGTTCCTTCCTGGATGAAAACCCGCTCTCCGGACAACCCGAAGAGGTGGTTATCACTACCGGCGAGACCCTCAAGCGCCAGGCGGTTCTCTCTCTCTATGACTATATAGGCGGCTACAAGGACGGCGACGGAATACAAGGTATGTATCGCGGTATATACGATCTCCAGACTTTTGCTTCCAATGAGGCGATCATCCCTGTCCGTGGAGGCGACTGGCTCGACGGCGGACTATGGGTTGATCTGCACGAACACACATGGACGGTTGACAACGAATGTTGCGAGAACGCATGGCTCTATCTCTACCGGCTCATCGGGCTCTGCAATCACTCCCTATACCTCATCGAACAGCATGGAGATCTCATCTCCAAAGATGAGTTCATCGCTTATTCCGCTGAGATACGCTCCGTCCGGGCCTTGGCGTATATGTACCTGCTTGATCTCTTCGGGCGTGTGCCTATCGTTACCAAGGAGAATATCCACGTACAGGATATATACCAGTCGGAGCGAAGCGAGGTCTTTGATTTCGTCTGGTCCGAACTCCAGTTCGCCATATACAACCTCCCCGATGAGCGTTCCAACAACCGTGGTGAGTATTATGGGCGAATCACGCAGCCTGTCGCCTTTTTCATGTTGATGAAACTGGCCCTCAATGCGGAGATATGGACCGATGATGACTGGACAGATGACATACGGCCTGACGGCAAGACCATCACACTTACCTGCGACGATGCGGGAACCAAGAACGCTTGGGACGCCCTTGTCTATTATGGTCAGAGGATACTCAACTCTACCGCCGGATACATGCTCTCTAACTCGATTACTGATTGCTTCAAGGTCTATAACGAGGAATGTACAGAGAATATCTTCACCATCCCCATGGACCCCAATATCTTCCGTAACCGTTTCAAAAACCTCTTCCGCTCCCTCCATTACGAGCATGCCGCGGCACTTGGTTACGGCGGAGAGAACGGATCGTGTGCTACTATCGAGACCCTCGATGTGTTCGGATACGGAGACCCTAAACAACTGGACTGCCGGTTCTCTATCAATTTCTTCTCCGGAGTCGTGCATGTCAATGGTGAGCCCCTTATCCTCTCATCCGGCGATACACTTATATATCATCCGCGAGAGGTCAAGATGAACCTCACAGGATCACCTTTTGTCTCTACTGCCGGCGCGCGCATGCGGAAATACGCCTATGACCCGGGCGGTATCTTCGATGGACAACTGCGTAACTCCGATATCGTGCTCTTCCGGCTCGCAGATGTCTATCTTATGATGGCGGAGGCAAAAGTACGCAACGGACAATCCGGCCAGGAGTATTTCGACCTCATCCACACCCGGGAGGCACTTGCCCTTAATCTTACGCAACCTACACGGGACGCCACTCTCACCAATATCTATAACGAGAGGTGGATGGAATTGATGTGGGAAGGATGGCACAGGCAAGACCAGATACGGTTTGGAACCTTCGAAACCGATCAGCAGTTGCTATATCTTACTGTTTTTCCGATACCGCAGAAAGCGCTGCAGACGAATGCCCACCTTACTCAGAACAGAGGATATTGATAGCTGATGATGGGGTTGGCGGCATTTAAGTTCTATTGGAATATTTTAGGTAAGAACCGGCAGATATAGTCCTGCCAGTTGTCCCAAGTGTGCCCTCCGGCACTTTCGTAATAAGTGTATTCCAGGTGGTTCGCCTCCAGCCAATGACGGTATTCTACGTTGAGACCGTATAGAAAATCCTCTTTGCCGATACCGATCCAGTAAAGCTTGGTGGTTTTCATCTGTTCTTTCACTTCCTCCTCCCAGTTGTTATATATAGGATTGGGCTCTAAGGGAAGGATAGCAGCCGAGAAAAGCCCCACATACGCAAACTGCCCGTGCAGATGGTGGCTCACGTGCATGGTATGAAATCCGCCCATGGAGAGTCCGGCTATAGCGCGTTCGGATGGTTTGTTGCTGATAGGGTATTTGGCTTCCGCTTCTGCCATAAACTGCGGAAATTGTCTCTCCCACTCGCCTGTCATGGCATTGGCTTTCTCCTCGTCCGAAGTGGCTCTGTGCGGACAGTTGTCCGGCATGATAACCACCATCTCTTTCACTTCGCCTGCTTGCAGCAGCGAGTCCATAATCTCCATTAACATACCCTGTTCCGTCCAGTCATCTTCGTTGCCGTACATGCCGTGCTGGAGATACAGAACCGGGTATTTGGTACTTGGTACTTGGTCACTTGGTACTTTAAGGTAGCTCTCCGGCAGATACACGCAACAGGGCGTACCGTTCAAAGTGTCACGCACTACGGCGCCTGCATGCAGAGGTTCAGCACCCTTTAAGCTGCAGTTGGTGAGGATTCCTGCGGTCAAAACAGCCGCAGCGATGTAGAGAATTTGTTTCATGATTTAGCAGTCATTTACGTTCGCATTTCGTTACCATTACGGACGTCACTATAGCATTTCGGTTCCGCCGGAAAGGCAGTCAACTATTTCTTCCAAGTATTTTTGGTCGGTTTCGTCGAAAGTATCAAAATCCTTGCTGTCTATATCCAGCACTGCAATCACCTCGCCGTTTTGGCGGACAGGCACTACAATCTCGCTGTTCGACTCGCTGGAGCAGGCGATATGTCCGGCAAACTCATGCACATTGGGCACAATAACCGTCTCGTTTTTCGCCCAAGCCGTGCCACAAACGCCCTTTCCGAACGGAATACGCGTACACGCCAGCGGACCCTGGAACGGTCCCAACACTAATTCTGTCTGTACTCTGTCAGCGAAGCGGTCTGTATTCTGTACTCTATAGAACCCCGTCCACCAGAACCCGAACGCCTCATGGAGTATTGCTGCCACGTTTGCCATATTGGCAATCATATCCGTCTCACCGGCAACTACAGCCGCCACTTGTGCCACGAGTTCTTTGTATTGTTCTTCTTTTGCCATGCTTCTGTCCTTTTCCGCTGCAAAGGTAGTAAAATTTATTCATATAAGCAAGAAAAACTAACAAAACATTACATTTTTAACTCATACTAGCCGTCCGTAATGGTTCTAATTGCCGATTGAATTTGTACTTTGTACAACGCTGAATCTGCTTTTCAGGCGCAAGAAAGGCGTCTCAAAATATTTATATGATAGCCCCGCAAGAACAATGGTTAAAACGGTCATTGTGATAAATATGACAACAGAAGCCACCTCATTTGGCATATAATCGGCCGGTTTGATAAGACGAGTTAATAAGTATAACAGCAATGGGTGGATCACATAAATACCATAAGAAATTTGCCCCAAATAATTCATGACGCGATTTTCTAATAGGGGTTTGCGTAGCAACCCTGCCATAATTACAAATAGTGAAATCAACGCGATAAATTCATTGCGTACAGGGGATGGAATATAGTCTGCATATAAGCCCGAACTGAAAAATAATACCCACGCAATTATAGCTACAAAGCGGTTAGCGCATAGATTGCAGAACCATTCCGTTTTGCGATAATACATGATGGCTCCCATAGCACCTAACATCATACAATCAAACTGTGTTACTCCTAAGATGCGGTAAGTTATGCCTTTGCCAAGAAATATATATACACCTAATTTTGCCCCGAACCAGCAAACAAACAGAACCGATACAAATGTCAGCACATGTCTCTTGTTATATTTTACCATCCACGGATACCAAAGGTAATATTGTTCCTCGACTCCCAAACTCCAGAAATGAAAAAGAGGAATAATCCCTAATCCCAATGCGTGCGATATATTACCGGAGAAGAAAGTATAGAACCACCCAGCATTATTGATTTCGTCATGAAAAAGCCATGTTGCTAATAAAGCAAGTGCCAAATAAGTATAGTATAGCGGCCAAATACGCAAAATACGGCGCATGTAGAATTTGGGAATACTGACATCATCGGTTTTGCCGATTTCGTTCATCAGCAGAAAGGTAATAAGGAAACCGCTTATAACAAAGAAGGTAGTTACCGGACCGGATGGCCAAGGCATATGCCAATGAGGAGTCACTCCCCAGTCCCCGAACGGAGCCCACATGTGACCGAATAATACCGTAATAGCCGCAACCGCGCGGATACCGTTTAATCCCGGTAGATATAATTTATTCTGATTCATTGATTGGTAGTTAATAGCGCATAACTATCAATCGTTAGGGAATAATAAAAGGTGTGAACCTCTATTCGCGTTCACGGGAAGCCTGAGAATAAACCCGTCAATATGCTTAGAAAGTCCACACCTATACGCGGATTACTATAGCATATTGTTCGGTTCACAGACATAGTGAACACTTTATTCCGATTAAGAAATCAGTTTCTCAGGCTTTTTTCTTGAACGCGAAATAATAGTAATGCTTTGTTATTTAATTAGCGCACGCTTGCGCTTGTTTTATTTTTTTACGTCTTTCTCCTTTCCTACCGTACTCAAACTCACCGCTCGGAGATTTATTTTTACCATCATTTTTTTGAATATAAAAGAAAAGTAAAATACTTTAAATCAGCGAATTATATAGATTCTTTTCTTTTCTTTTTTTTTAAAACTATGGTTTTCTGCCAGTTTTTGAAAGAAAAACTATATAGTGTATTTCCTGTATTTTCTTCCTCCGATAGGTTTAATTTCTCCCCGTTTCGCCATTTCCCGTACAGTTTTCTCCAAATCAGCAAATTCAACGTCCGGTAAGCGATTGGCTATTTCTGATATAGAACTATTGGGATAAAATCTTAAATCTTCCAAAATAAGTGCTTTTAGACGATATGGTTCGATGGTTTTTAATGTAGTGGGGGACTGTAATTTAGTTTTACTAAGGAAAACAGGACTGATTTCATATTTTGTGCCCCTTCCGATACCTTTGGCAGTAATAATCTCATTTACTAATAGCGGATCAACGTACGAACGTAGTCTATCTTGTTCTGCAAGTTGCAGCTCTCTTGTCAGTTCAGAAGCATATATACATCTTTTTTGTAGGATGATACCTAACGCAATGATGGATTTGCGTTTTAATCGGTAATTTGCAGAAATAAAATCATTGAGTCGGGAGGCATCTTTAGTGATGATTTTTCTATATACAGTCACTTCTACGTAATCATTTCCTTCAATCACTATTGGCTTGTCTTTTCCAGCCATTAGCAATGTTTCATATACCAAACTATATCCGGAGCCTTCTGCCTCCATTAGGTGCAAATCATAGAAAACCTTTGCGAGATGGATATTGCGTTTTTGTGTTTTTTGAAGAATATTGTTTACCGTAACCCCAATAGGAAGTACTCCCGGATTGGTTATAGTCATTCTGTCTGTATAGAATTTTATAAATACGTCACCACGCATTGTATATGGGCGATGTACCATAGCATTACAGAGCAACTCACGAACGACCTTTTCGTCATAGGCGGCTATTTCTTTTCTCCAAAGTCCCTCAGAAATTTCATAACTTTCTTTCCAGTCGGGAATATATTGCCATATGTTTTCTATCAGTTCTTGTGGATTCAAACTATAATCATCCCACATTTTTTTCTGAACTTTATTTTCATCCTCATCGTATTTGATATATTGAACAATGGGAGAATATAATAGACGTGCTCGTTGTTCAGTTTTACCAATCCATAGAACTCCCAAATTAGTTAGCCATTCTTCGTCATCGATCATTTGATAATAGGCTAACATTTCTACTTCATTCTTATCTTTCACAAAATCAGAAACTCGATCCGAATTCCTAATATTACTTATAAAATTGGTAAGTTTTGTTTGATCTGCATTTTGCCATTTTATATGCAAGGAGACTTTGGTCTCCCAGCAGTAAGCAGGCTTATCTGTAAAAAGACGATTTAATTCTTCTGGTCTTAAAGCGCGACTTGAATCATGATCACGTATGAGGTATAGGCCTTTTGTGGTACATGCCAATGAAGATTGGGAAGGATAAATATGTAAAATAATATATTGTCCTTGATTTTCTGCAGTTGAAATTTCAGGAGTGACTGCAACATTCATCGTCAACTCGCTGATACGTTTCATGATTTTTTCAGGTAAATCTTCCGGAATGTGTTGACCTATTGGTGGCAAATCGCTGTCATCTTCTATTCCGATAGCAATTTTACCTCCAAATGTATTCGCGAAAGCAACACAATCTTTGGCTAATTCTCCAAAATCAGCTGTTTTGCCCCATACTAATCGGAGGGATTTCTTATCATATTGAACGTTTTCTTCCATTGATCAAATTCACTTTCCGCTGCAAAGTTACAACAAAAAATCCGAATGTGCAAATAAAAGTCATTTTATTTTGCCATTTGCAGGATTTTGCGAATGTAATTTCGGGGGCGGAGCGTCCTTCCGCTTTCGGAAGGAGCGGCCTCCGCCTAGGATGGCAACCATAATTAGGCAAGGCGGAGTCCGAAGGTACTGCTTTTTTCTGAATTATGCAAGAAGAGTATGGACTTTTTGGCATAAAAGCGGACAAATTGACACACAAGGTGGACATTTTGGCAGGATTTGACCTTTGGCACAGAGATTGCAATATTTTAGGCGAAAACGTTTACAACGCGAGCCGCAAAGCATACAAAACTCCTACAGCTCCGCACAACGCAAGATTGTTTAACTTGGGTTCTGGCAACAGACCCGCAAATTTAGGAGATTTAATTATGACACCTGCAATGTATCGTAGAAACAGTTGGTTCCCAACAGTATTTGATGAGTTTCTGAACTCGGATTTGATGAACACCGTAAGTACAACCGCTCCGTCGGTTAACGTCAA
>ODAJ012185363.1_pt1 | contig 28305 bp, 53 predicted proteins | sample 1539241 | NCBI WGS metagenome assembly ODAJ01 (sample SAMN02144231, study PRJEB22623) | gut metagenome | biome: sheep rumen | host: Ovis aries | place: New Zealand
CGGATTATTGCGCTATTGCTCAAAGACGCATATTTGAGGTTGCCAAAGACTAGATATGACAGGCCCCTACGAAAGCGGGGGCCTTTTCTTGTCTCGCGGCATTTGTGATGGAACTATGGTTATCACATATCTTCATTGGTTGTGGTGGTGTTACCGTTATACTAAAGATAACATCAACCACAGACCCAAAGGGGGTACCGGAAATGACGAACGCACAGCTTATCGACATGGCAAAGGCTGCAAACGGCATCAATGAGGACGCGCACACTTTCGCGCATTGGAAGACGCTAGGCTATTGCGTGCGCAAGGGCGAACACGCGGCGTTTTCCTGCATGATCTGGAAGACGGCAACGCGCAAGCGCAACGGGCGCGAGGTTGTCACGGTTGACGATGAAGACAAGCCGGTTATGTTCATGAAGCGCGCGCACTTCTTTACACGCTCACAGGTTGACGCTATGGCGGTTGCGTAGACATTATGACGGGTGGGCGGTATCCCAAACGGTGTACCGCCTTTGCCCTATCATTTGCCCTATGGGATTGGGGGGGGCATATGAAGCGGCACGGCAACTTTGACACGCGAGACTATCGGTATGAGTACACGGAGCCTAGCACGGGCCAACACATGAGCGGCGTACTCACAAAGGCTAGCAGCGGACGTGACTACATAGAGCGGGCAAGAGCGCTTGTCGATGCGGGCAAGATTGGCGTTAGGGTTGTCAAGTATCGGCACGTGCGGGAAGTCATATGGGAACAGGGGGACTAATGGCAATCATAAAGGGCGAGCGGCAAGCTTCTATCAGGCAAGCCAACCTTTGCTTTATGAACATGGAAAGCGTGCGTGACGCTGTTTACCAGCACTTTATCAAGGATTCTGATTGGAGCATTCCAGTTAGGACGGCAACGCGGGAACACATTCACAAGCAGATTGTTTGCCTACGGGCGGAACTCAAGCGACTTGATCACATGTTGGGCAACTTTGACGATTAGCTAACGGTTGCGACCAGATAGCATTTTTTGCGGCGGCGTGCTTGCTTTGGAGCATTGCCGCCTTTTTGTGCTTGCTTTGTGAATGCTATTGTTGTCTAGTTGTTGTGGTGTTAATATAACGACGATGGAAAAGTGGCCTTGTTATTAAGGGGGTACGCAATGACGAACGGCGAACGGTTGGCTATGTGGGCGGCTATCATCCTTGCGCCTATCTTGTTCACGGCTCTTGCGGTCTACAGCTATCATGCGCGCGGCTACATTGCGTTTGGTGGTGAGTGGCTTTCTTTCCTGCTACCGTTTTTCACGCGCGTTGCCATTGAGGTTAGGCGGGGCTACTAATGGGTGAGCGCTATTCGCGTGCTAACTATTGGGGCTATGGCAACGAACATGATTACGTAGCTTTCATGCTCAATCGGGGACAAAAGCCGACACTCATAGCAGAAGCCATTCATACCAGCGTTGATGAATTGACATTACGCTATCCAGATCTGTTCCCCAAACGCTATGAGCGGGCCACGGGCTGCAAGGTTGGTGAGACGCGCGCTTGTAAGGTGTGGACGAAGATTGAAGATAGGCAGATAAAGAACTACTACCCAAAGAGGGGCCCACAGTGGCGAGGATGGAAAGACCTTTTGGGCGATAGGAGCGCGGATGCCATAAAGTCACGCGCACGGATTCTAGGCATCAGGTATGTTGGGCCGACAAAGCCAAAAAAGGAAAGGGGCTAGCATGAACGACATTGTTAAATTTGAGAGCGACGCGGGCGCAATGGTGGAAATCTCGCGGGCGGATGTTGTGAATTACATTTGCCCAACGGCAACGGATAAGGAAGTTGCCTTGTTCCTGCAACTTTGCGCGGCACAGCGGCTTAATCCATGGGTGCGTGACGTGCATTTGGTCAAGTACGGTGACAATCCAGCACAGATGATCACGGGCAAGGAAGTCTTTACTAAGCGCGCCAACGCACATCCAGACTTTGAGGGATACGAAGCGGGCGTGACGTTCGTTGACAATCGCGGAAACGTGCGACAGCGCGAGGGAAGCGCGGTGTATGCGGCGGCGGGTGAAACGCTTGTCGGCGGGTGGTGTCGATGCTATGTCAAGGGGCGCAAGCCTTATTTCGATGAAGTGGCACTAGAGGAATACAACACCGGTAAGAGCCTTTGGGCAAAGAAGCCAGCAACCATGATTAGAAAGGTTGCGTTGGTTCATTGTTTGCGTGAAGCTTTCCCCGATGCTTTCGCGGGCCTTTACTCACAAGAGGAAATGGGCGCGGATGACATGCCAACACAGGCACCAAAGGCGGCGGCAAGCGTTGCGGTTGAGCCTACACAGGACGCAAGCCCACAGGCCGACACGGACACACTCAATGCTCTTATGGATAAGGCAAAGCAGCTTGCAGACTTGCGCGGCGTTGACATGAAGACGGCATATGACGGCGTGGCAAGGCACAAGGCTATCAAGGCAATGGGCTTCAATGGCGCAACGTGGACGCAAGCACAGGCGGAAAAGGGCATCAACATTCTTGATGCATGGATCGCAAAGGCGGCGGCGGAAAGCGCGCCTATTGAGTATGACAACGCGGAAGGCATGGAGCCGGATATTATCGAAGACTAGAAGGGGCATGACAAATGAGCATTTACAAGGTGGCTAACGATAATAAGGCGCGTATTGTCTCAAGGCTGCAAAGGGAAAAGATAGCCTATTGGCAGATAGCAGAATACTACGGCGTGCATGACAACACCGTTGTTAGGTGGATGCGTAACCCAACGCCAGAGGACGCGGCGCGCATAGAAGACGCGATTAACGCAATTGTTGCGGCGCGCGGTGCCTAAATGACAACATTTGTAGAAACCATGTAGGGCCGCTTCTTTATGGGGTGGCCTTACTCTTTTTGAGACAATCAAAAGAGGACATGAAAGGGGGGGTTGGCATGGTCTTTACATTTGAGTATGCGGGTCCGGTGCGCGGGCAAGGCAGACCACGTTTCACGCGGTTAGGCGCGGGCGTGCGCACATACGAGCGGTTGGCGGACGTTCGCTATAAGCAAGCCTTGAGACGTGAATACATTGAGCAGGGCGGGCCGCACTTTGGTAGTAATCCGGTTAGCGTGACGATAACGGCAATGAGGGCGCTACCGGATACGTTGAGCAAGCGCGGCGCGGCGGGCGAAATGGATACGCACAAGCCCGATCTAGACAACGTGGCAAAGGCGGTCTTGGACGCGCTAACGGGCGTGGCCTATGACGATGACAAGCAGGTTACGCGGCTTGTCGTGGAAAAGTACCCACGAATTGCAAGCGGCGGCGATAGGTTGCGCGTCACGGTTGCGGACGTTGGCGAAATGCTCTATCCGTACAAGTACGAAATCAGGTAAAAGGGGGAGTCATGAAGGCTGCAATAATTGCCCTATCTCGCGCAGACATTGGCGATTACACCTATTACATAAATCAGGTGGTGGATAACGCGCGGCAACTAGGGGCCTTGAGTGGCTTTGCATCTACTCAAGACGAATTTCTCGCGGACGTTTTGAGCGCGTGTGGCGTGCCGGTTTGCGAGATCAACGCACATGACAGGTCTACCGTCACAAGCAGGGACTAGACAAGGGGGGTAAGGTGGCTAACTACTATCACGACGGCGAAAGCCTAGAGCCTATCAAGGTCATTGACTATGTTTGCCGTGACATATCGGGAATGTCTGCATTCTGCATTGGGAACATGATTAAGTATGTCATGCGTGCGGGAAAGAAGCCCGGTGAACCGGTTGAAGATGATCTAGCAAAGGCTCACGACTATGCCCATATGCTTGTCTATGGCGTTTGGCCCGACAATAGCTATATCAGCCTTAAATCTATCAGTGAAGCACAAGACGTGACATTCTAAGGGGGCAAACGGTGAAGCTTTACGAGATTGATAGCGCTATCCTGCAAGTTATTGAAAACGACTTTTCATTCGATGACGAAACGGGCGAGGTCTATTTCACAGTCGATGATCTCAACGCGCTAGATATGGCGCGGAACGAAAAGCTAGAGGGATGCTTGCTCTTTATCAAGAATTGCGAGAGTGAAGCGGCTGCAATCAAGGCGGAAATCACAACGCTACAGGCGCGTGCAAAGCGCAAGCAAGCAGCGGCGGACAGGCTTAGGGAATACGTTCTATACAGCATGGAGTCAATGCACGACAAGACCTTTGAGACGGCAAAGGCATACGCGCGCGTGGGCTACTATCAGCGCGTGGACGTTGAGGACATGGACGCACTACCGGTTGAGTACGTGCGCGAGAAGGTGACAGCAACACCGGATAAGACGGCAATTAAGAAGGCTATCAAGGCCGGTGCAGAGGTCAAGGGCGCGCGGCTTGTCTCCTATCCTAGTCTTACGGTCAAGTAGTGTTATCCTTTGCATGGTCCCGCGTTTCCCCTTTGGCGCGGGGCCAACACGCTAGGGGGCAGAATGTGGCGGTTGCGTAAGATAGCAGATTGGGCGTTGTTGGCGTTGCTTTTCATCGTGACGTTGCTTCTTTGGCCTTTGGTGATCATTGTCGAAGCATTTTATGACGATGGAGACAACTATTATCACCGGCTATAGCAAGCAATGGCAGATGGGTTGACTAAGGCGGTATCGGACGCGGTACCGCCTTTTTGTGTAGCAATTATGTATAGTATTGTATGGTGGTGGTTGTGTCGGTATAATCAAATTAAAGAAAGGCGCGGACGAAAGGAACGGCAATGATCACCATTAACAAGGTCAAGGCTACTAGCACGATTACCGTTTACAAACTTGACGGCGTTGAGGTTGCGCGCGTGCAGCAGCGGACTAACCACGGACCCTACCAGATGCCCTATAGCGCTATCATTGGTAGGAATTTCGTTGATTTCAAGTGCTACAAGGACGCGGCGGCATACATTGAAGACCTTTTCAATTTCGCTTCTATCGTTGCGGCATAGGAAAAAGCAGCCGGATATAAGCCCCTGCCAGCGCGGGGGCTTTTTCTTTGGCAAAAATCTTTCATGTGTTCTTTGTGTGCTACTACTTTACATAATATTGCCGCACATGCCTTGACCTGCCAATTGTCGAAAACTCAATCGTTTTGCAGGTCTTGACACATGCGTTACAATTGCGCTTGCCAGTGGGCAAGGCCCCACAGGGCTTGCGGCGCGTGACACACGCAACGCAGAGCAAGCCGAAAGGCACAGACGCGCATTGTTGAGGGGGGAATACTATAGATTTCCTATCCTTTGTTGAAAACTTGTCGAAAACTTGTCGAAAACTTGTCGAAAAGTCGTAGCAATGTTGAAAACTTGTCGAAAAGTAACAGATTGGAAATAATCATGTTTGGTAAGACGCTTACGGCACGAGACATTAGGCTACTCAACGCGGCTTGTGACTCTTTGCGCGAGAATTGCGCGGGCGGTTGCTTGCAAGTTGGTTGGTGCAAGGCTTGCTTTGACCTATGCAGGGCGGGCGGCGTTTCAAGTGATAGCATTAGGGAAAGGGAAAGCCCAAAGGACAACGGGGGCGGTACGAATGGCACTATCTAAGGCAGAGCAGGCGGCACAGGTTGCGGAACACATCTGCAAGCACGATGCGCACGGCTACAGTCAGCCAAACAGGGCCGGTGACGGCACCATTGAGGAAATCACGCTTTCGGACGGCTCAAAGGCGTACATACACGGCGGGGAATACGATTGCAGCGAACTTGTGAGAATGACATACAGGGCGGCGGACGTTTTGCCCTATGGCTCTTACATGTGGACGGGCAACGAGGACGCTCTACTAAGGGCCAACGGCTTTGAGCGCGTGGCGGTTGTGAATGCTATTCGCGGTGACGTTCTTTGGCGCGAGGGACATACGGCTATCTATTTGGGTGACGGAAAGATCGCAGAAGCCTATTATGGTGACGAGGGCTTGAGTGGTAAGAAGGGCGATCAGGACGGCACAGAGGTTAGAATTGCAAACTTCTATCCGTCACGGTGGACGCGCTGCTATCGCTACACGCGAGACAAGGCGGACGCTTACGACAAGTTGCCGCACCTTAACGTAGACGGCTATTGGGGACCAGCCACGACACGCGCGCTACAGGCGGCGTTTGGTACTACCGTTGACGGCGTTGTTTCACATCAGGTTCAGGACGGCTGCAAGGCGGCTTGCACGGTTGGTTGGCAGTATGACAAGACCTATATAGGTAGTGAACTCATATGCGCTATGCAGCGTTGGTTGGGCGTTGGCGTTGACGGACTGCTAGGGCCTATCTCTATCAAGGCGCTTCAAAAGAAGCTTTGGACACCTATAGACGGTAGGTTGGATGCGCCTAGCGCGTGCGTTAGGCAGATGCAGCGGCTACTAAACGCGGGCAACCTGCTAAACAGGTGATGACCTATGGCAAGAGGGCGCAAGGGCAAGTATGAGACTAGCGTGAAGTCCCGATTTGACGAAATACGGCGTTGGTGCGAGAGTGGGGCCACGGACAAGGAAATTATAGAAATGTTGGGCATATCTACCAGCACTTTCTATGACTACAAGGACAAGCACGGGGAATTTTCGGAACTCTTAAAAAGCGCAAGGAAAGTGCCGGTGCGCGAGATCAAGGCGGCACTATACAGGCGGGCCACGGGCTTTCAGTATTCGGACGTGCAAGAGATTGAGGAAAACGGCGTTGTTATTCGGCGTATACGCAACATAAAGACGGCGTTGCCAGATCCAGCAAGCGCAATGATTCTGCTAAAGCATTGGGCTAGGGACGAAGGTTGGACGAATGACCCACAGGCGCTAGAGGTTCGCAAGCAGGAACTAGAGTTGAAAAGGAAGCAGATTGAGGAAGGGACGTGGTAGACATGCCGTATGGTTTCAATGATGACAAGAGCATCTTTGACCTTAGCGACATTGAGCCGATAGAGGATACCGGTTGGCACGACACCGGCTATAGCGGCGGCGGAAAGTATCGCATGATTGGAAACATTGTCGAATATCGGTATGAGGGCAACTTAAACCAGTACAACACGACAACGAAGATTGACGAGATCCCGACAGGCTACAGGCCAGCAGAACAGGTCATGTCTAACGTCACAAGCTATGACGGCACCAATTGGAACATCGGCCGCGTTAAGGTGCAGACGAACGGACATATCTATTACACCGGTGGTGCGATTACGAACGCAAGCGGCGCGGTTGTGATTCACGCGCTTTGGTTCACGGACTAAGGTTAGGGGGCGTTATCTATGGCATATGGTTTTGAGGATGACAAGAGCAGATATGATTTGGATAACGTGACCATTCATGATACAGGTTGGGTTAACACATCATCAGGCAACGGCAAGTATCGAAGGTATGGCAACATCGTTAACTATCGATATGCATATGCCTATTCCTATAGCACGGGCTATCAGGACAAAGTTATTGACACGTTGCCGATTGAGGTTCTGCCAGACAAGACAATGGGCATTGTTGGATCAAAGATGGATGCTTATGCAAGATCTGCAATGTTTCCGCTTAACGTTGAGGTAAGGCCAACGGGCGAGGTTGTGGCTCAACGGTCAGCGGACGGCGATATGGATTTGCTTATCAATGCGGTTTGGTTTGTCGGGTAGCAAATGAAGACGCTTAGGGATTTCTACCGTTCTAAGGAATGGGAAACGTTCAGGCGCGTTGTGATTGCGGAAAGCACGGACCCTGCAACGGGGTTTGTGCTTTGCGCGGTTTGCGGCAAGCCCATTCTCAAGAAATATGATTTGGTGGTGCATCACAAGCAGGAATTGACGGAAGCCAACGTGAATGACGCTATGGTTTCGCTCAATCCCGCTAATTGTGAGTGTGTGCATTTCAAATGCCATAACATGATCCATGATAGGTTTCAGGGTGGCAACGGTGGATATAGGCCAAAGCCTAGAGCGGTTCACATCGTCTATGGCGCGCCTTGCAGCGGAAAGACAACGTGGGTGCATGACAACATGGCGCGCGGTGATCTAGTCATTGACCTTGACAGCATATGGCAGAGCATCAGCGGGCTAGCACGATATGACAAGCCTAGCAGCCTTAAGGCGGTTGCCTTTGAGGTACGTGACAACCTATATGACCTTGCAAGGACGCGGGCGGGCAAGTGGCGAACGGCGTTTGTCGTGACGGGCGCGCCGCGTAGGGCGGACCGACAGCGGCTAATGTCTCGCGTTGGTGCGGACGATTGTATCTGCATTGACGCTACCAAAGAGGAATGCATGGAGCGGCTAGCGCGCGCGGGTGACAGACCCATTGAGCAATGGGCAACGTTCATTGAAGATTGGTTCAATGCCTATCAACCGGATTAGTTGGGTAGATTGTTGAAAAGTGATTGTGCCAATGTTGAAAAGTGACGCGAGGGATGCCCCCCCCATGTTGAAAACTTGTTGACAGAAGGGGAGTGTAAGAGGAAGGCCAGTAAATTCATGCAAAGCGATTTTTTGAGATTTTGGGTAACCGTTTGCCAAAAATAGTGGTTTACCTGCGGTTTTGCAAAATTGCCCCAAAACGTCTATGCATGAAAAGCGGCAATAACTGCATAATGGCAGGTAAAACAGGCGCTAGTTTGGCACGGTGGTTTTCGACAGGCTTTCAACAAAGAACTTTCTACACCAAAAGAGTTTTCTACAAAAGTGCTATGAGTTTTCAATAGCATTTGGCGGGGTGAAGGACGATGGATAGGGAAAAGCGGCGCGCGGAACTGCTCAAGACGTTTGCCGACGTTGACGGCGTTAACGTTGTCATGGGTCCTATGGTTGATGACATGGTTTTTCTTGAGGAACGACTAGCAGAGTTGCGGCAACTGCCATTCATTCGCGTCAATCCAAACAATCAAGCACAGCAAAAGCCCACGGCGGCGGCACGTCAATACAAGGAACTTTTGCAACAGTACAACAATTGCATCAAGATCATTGCAGGTGCTATCAAGAACACGAGCGCGGACGATGAAAGCCCCTTACGCGCGTTTCTTAGGAGCGTTGCGAATGCTAGCTAACAAGGCGCTTGAAGACACATGGCTATACCAATACAAGGCGGCGATAGACGCGGGCGAGATCATCGCGGGCGATGACATGCGCACGGAACTAGACAACTTGCTAGCGGACATGACACGACATGAATATGTTTATGACACAAGCAAGGCGGACTTGCGCATACACTTCATGGAAACATGCTGCAAGCTAACCAAATCACCGTTTTACGGTATGCCATTTCTGCTACTTCTTTGGCAGAAAGCCTATATCGAAGCGCTGTTTTCTTTCAAGATGCAGACTCTTGATAGTGGCGCGCGTTGGGTTGATAGATTCGTTGAAAGTCTCTTGCTTATCACGCGCAAGGGCGGCAAGACGGAATTTGTGGGCGGTTTAGGGTTTACGGAAATGGTTCTAGGTAATCCCGGTAGTGACATTGTTTGTAGCGGCATGGATGACGGAACGGCGGCACTTGCATTCAAGGCTATTGACACTATGAGGGTACAGGCGGACCCAAAGAACAAGGATACTTGGAGAAATCAAGAGGGCCTTACTTGCTTTGCGACTAACAGCCACATTTACAGGCTTAGCGATTCGACGCGGCAAAGGGAAGGGCGCAACGTTGACTTTTGTACCATCGACGAGGTTTGGAGCCTAGACAAGAACAGCGACATTTTCACGGTCATTCAACAGTCAACGTCAGTCAAGGACGAATACAAAATCATCATGCTAGGTAGTGAGGGTTTCGTTGACGGCGGGCTACTTGACGAAAAGCGCGAGGAATATACGAAGATCATCTATGGAGAGGATGACAGCGACGCGGGAAAGCGAAAGTTGCCTTGGCTTTACACTCAAGATGACGAACGCGAGGTTTGGGACACGGACGAAAGCGGCATTTCCCGTGCGTGGGAAAAGTCTAACCCTAGCATTGGCAGCGTTAAGAAATGGTCCTATCTCAAAGAGCGCGTAGAGGAAGCGCGTAAGAGTAAGAGCAAGCGGGCCTTTGTGCTTGCTAAGGACTTCAATTTCAAAGTCTCTAGTGCTAGCAGTTGGCTATCAGTTGACACGCTAGACACGGACTCACGCTTTGACCTTGAGGAATTCAGGGGCGCTATTGCTTTGGGTGGCGTCGATCTTGCGGAAACGACAGACCTTTGCAGCGCTAAGGCGCTATTCATGCGCAAGGGCGATAAGAGAAAGTACATTCACAGCATGTATTGGATACCGGAAAGCAAGCTAGAGCAGAGCAGCGACAGCGACGCGGGCGCGGAATACGTGCGTTGGGCAAAAGAGGGCCTAATAAGGATTGTTGAGGGTAACGAGGTTGACACGGCTTTGGTGGCGGATTGGTTCGCGGAACTCTACAGGGAATACGGCATAAGGCCCTACAAGATAGGCTATGACCAGCGCTTTGCAAAGCCATTCACTCAAAGGATGGATGATTACGGCTTTGATGCGGAAATGGTCTACCAGACGCGGTACGTGCTTTCCCCGCCCATGCGACTTGTCGAAGCAGATCTAAACGACGGGCTAATCAATTACAATGGCAACGAACTAGACAATTGGTGTTTGGGTAATGTTAGCTGCAAGCTATTTGACACGGGGCTAATGATGCCCATAAAGCCAAAGGGACAACCACACAGGCGCATTGACGGCGCGTTGTCGCTTATAATGGCCTATGAAATGCTTAGACGGTACCGCACAGACTTTATTGGCGCTATGGGGTGATATGACAAATGGGTATGCTTGACTTTTTCTCTAAGTGGAGAAAGCAGCGGACTAATGAGCGCTACGTTAACATGCTCAACGGCACGGCACCTATATTCTCACAATTCGGCGAGGATATCTATGCTAGCGACGTTGTACAGCAATGCATCTATGTGATCGTTACCGAAATGAAGAAGCTAAGGCCAATGCACGTAAGGCGCGCGGGCCTTGATTACGGGCCGGTTTCTGATTCGGGCGTACAAAAGGTGCTTGAGAATCCTAACTACCTTATGACCAAAAGCGACCTGCTAGAAAAAATTACGTGGCAGGTAATTTTGAACTACAACGCCTTTATCTATATGGAGCGTGACAAGGCGGGCAACCTTGCGGCGCTTTGGCCTTTGGCACCTACACAGGTGACGTTTCTTGAGGACGGCGGCGGGCGCTTGTTCGTTGACATGCTTTTTAGGAACGGGCAAAACTATGTCATTCCCTATGATTCGGTAATCCACATCAAGACGCATTACAGCGTAAATGACTTCATGGGCGGTGACGAAACGGGCCAGCCTAACAACGCGGCGCTACTCAACACGCTTGACCTAAACAATATCATGTTGCAGGGCGTGCGAAAGGCACTCAAAAGCAGCTTTGCCATTAACGGCATCGTCAAATACAATACGATGTTGGATGACGGCAAAATGGCTGCTAATATCGCAGACTTTGAGCAAAAACTAGCCAACTCACAAAGCGGCATCTTACCCCTTGACAACAAATCAGAGGTTGTGCAATTCAAGCGCGATATCAAGATAGTCGATACCGACACGCTCAAGTTTATTGATGACAAGATCTTGCGTCACTTTGGCGTACCGTTGGCAATCCTTGAAGGTGACTACAGCACAGAAACCTATGAAGCCTTTTATAACAGGGTGCTTGAGCCTTTAATCATCAACTATAGCGAAGCATTCACAAAGGGCATTTTCAGCCAAAGGGCAATTCAGGGATTCGACAACCACATATATTTCTATCCAAAGGAACTTGTTTTCATGTCAACGTCTCAAGTGCTGCAAATGGTGCATGAGTTGGGACAGACGGGGACGCTTTACGAGAATGAAAAGCGTATCGCCTTTGGCCTTGAGCCTATCGAAGAACTGCAAGGCGTGCGGCTTATGTCGCTTAACTATGTCAACGTGGATGACGCGCGGCTCTATCAGGTTGGCACGGACGATAGCGACAATGGCGGTAGTGGTGACGTGGGCTATAATGATGATTTGGGAAACGATTACGCACAGGAAGCGGGGGCGTAGGCAATGAGCAAGCGCGACAACATGGAACAGCGGTCTTATTCTTTTGAGATTCGCGCGGACGATAGCGAAAACGGCGCAATCATCACGGGCCGTCCCATCGTCTATGAGTCTAAGACGAATATTGGGCCTTTTGACGAGATCATCAGGCGCGGTGCGCTTGACGGCACCAACCTTAAAGATGTGCGCTTTCTCGTGAATCACGACTTCTCGCGTATCCCGCTTGCACGGTCTAGGAACAACAATGAGAATTCGACTATGCAGCTTACACCGGATGCGGACGGGCTTTCCATCCGCGTTAGGCTTGACGTTGAGAACAACAGCGAAGCGCGCGCACTCTATAGCGCGGTCAAGCGCGGTGACATTAGCGGAATGTCATTTCTCTTCGGCGTGAAGGATGACGAATGGGCCGACATTGAGAGCGAACACCCAACGCGGACCATCAAGAAGATTGCAGAGGTTCTAGAGGTTTCGGCGGTGACTTTCCCCGCCTATGAAGCAACAGACATACAGGCTAGGAGCGCTAGCGCGTTGGACAGCGCGCGGGCGCGGGCGGCGTTGGACAACGCCAATAGCAAGGCACCGGACGGCGCTAGCAGCACCACGGATTATTGGGCGGATGTTATGATTGATCTTTACAACTAGGAGAGTGATAACCATGCACAAGAACAACGTTAAGAAGATTCAGGCCCTTATCAAGTCTAAGCAGGAGCAGGAGCAGCGCCTTAACGAGTCCCTTATTAACGAGGACGTTAAGGAGAAGCGCGCCGCAATCGGTGACACGCTTAGGGCGCTTCATGACGAGATTGACGCTCTTATGGAAATGGCGCGCGACGAGGGCAAGGACGAGGGCGAGGACGATAACGCCAATGATGACGGCAACGGGCCGCGCGAGGACAACGGCAATGAGGGCCGCTCTTTCAAGCCCATTGCCACGTATGGCGCTAAGTCCATTGAGCAGCGCGGCGCGGTTGATAACGACTTCACTAACACGATGGAGTATCGCACGGCTTTTAAGCACTTTGTAGCCACGGGCGAGAAGACCAACTTTGAGGGCCGACAGGACGCTAACACTCTTACCACGGACGTTGCCAGCGTCATTCCCACCGTGGTTATGAACCGCATTATTGAGGGCCTTACCGTTTCCGGTATGATTCTGCCGGAGGTCACGCGCACGGCATACGCGGCGGGCCTTGTCATTCCCACCAGCAGCGTTAAGCCGGTTGCCACGTGGGTTAACGAGGGTGCAAGCAGCGACCGACAGAAGAAGACCACGGGCCAGATCACGTTTAGCCATTTCAAGCTGCGTTGTGAGATCTCTATGAGCGCAGAGGTTGACGCTATGGCGGTCAGCGCCTTTGAGACGGCTTTCGTTGCCAACGTGATTGACGCTATGACTGTCGCCCTTGAGACGGCTATCATTGGCGGCACCGGCACGGGCCAGCCTACCGGCATCATGTCGCAGACTGTTCCCACGGGCCAGACCATCACGCTTGCGGGTGCAACGCCCACCTATGCGGAGCTTTGTGACGCGGAGGCGGCACTTCCCATTGAGTATGACAATACCGCTAAGTGGTTCATGACTAAGGCGCAGTTTATGGCCTTTGTCGGCATGGTCGATGACAACGGACAGCCTATCGCGCGCGTTGACTACGGCATTGAGAACAGGCCGGTTCGCCGTCTGCTTGGGCGCGAGGTCATCGTCCATCCCTACGGCGCGGCTATGGGCGCTAAGGTTGTCGCGGGTATCTATGATTTCCGTGATTATGTCCTTAACACCATCTATGACCTTGGTATTCAGCGTCATCAGGATTGGGACACGGAGGACTATCTCACTAAGGCGGTCATGTCTGTTGACGGCAAGCCGGTTTCCAACGCTTCACTTGTCGTTGTGAAGACGGCTTAGAGACTCTAAGGGACGGTGGACGGTATGCCCGCATTCGACATGCTAGCAACGGTAAAGGCGGCACTAGGCATCACAGGCAGTTACCTTGACGCTACGATCAGCCTTTATATTGCAGAGGTCAACGAATACTTGACGGATGCGGGCGTGCCGTCTGCCATTGTCGGCACAGAGCAGACGGCGGGCGTTGTCTCGCGCGGCGTTGCGGACCTTTGGAACTACGGTGGCGGCGCGGGCGTGCTTTCGCCCTACTTCTATGAGCGCGTCATACAGCTTGCAAGCGTTGCGGCTAGTAATAGCACGGGGGGCGGGAACTGATGCCATACAGGACGGCGGCACCTTTCACCGTGGCTTTCAAGCTGCTTGTTCCCACGGTTACCAACGTGCGCGGTGCGCGCGTAAAGGACTATCCCGCACCGGATGACGTTAGCGACGTTCGCTTTTGCAGCTTTCGCACCTTTGGCGGCACGGAACGCATGGCAAACGAGGTCTATACCATTGAGGACACGGCAACGCTAAACACGTGGTATGACCCTGCTATCACGGCGGATTGCCGCGTCTACGTTTGCGACACCGACAAGACCTATGAAATCATGGGTACACCGGAAAACATCGACATGCGCAATCAGTATCTATCAATCAAGGTGCGCGCGATTGGCGGCGGGGCCTAATGGCTAGAATGTCGCTAACGTTCAAAGGCTTTGAGGAATTGGCCTACCAGATTGACAAGGCCGAAAAGGATCTAAAAGGCGCGGTCGATGAAGCCTTGACGGAAACGCAAAGCATCATTCAGAGCAACACGCGACAGGCGGCGGCAAAGTACACCAAAGGCGGTACGCCTTATAGCACGGGCCGAATGTTAGCGGCGGTCAAGGACGAAACGGGGCCAGAGTGGAGCGGAACCATTGCAAGCGTTGGTGTTGGTTTCGACTTGAGCAAGGCGGGCGGATATCACTCTATTTTCGTCATGTACGGTACGCCACGAATGAGCAAGGATGTTAAGCTATACAACGCTATCCGTGGCGCGCGGACGAAACAAGAGGTTGCGCGCGTGCAAGAGGAAATCATGCAACGTCATTTGCAGATTTAGGGGGTAGGCAATGGACGCGCTAAACAGGCTTTATGGAGTGCTAGCGGGCTTTGGCTATCCCGTCTTTCTGCAAGGTTCAATGTCGGACGATGAAGCCTATCCAGACGCATTCTATACGTACTACAACAACAACACTACGGGCGCGCTTTACTATGATAACGTGGAAAAGGCGAACGTTTGGGACTTTGACGTAAATGCATACGCGGCAAGTCCCGACACGGCACAGGAAATGTTGCTCAATGCTCGTGACGCTCTAAGGGCAAGCGGCTTCATTTGTGCGGGCGCGGGCTACGATATAATCAGTGACGAGCCTACACACACGGGGCGGGGCATCAACGCGACATATTACGAGAGGGTGAATTGAAATGGGTAGAAGGCTTGACGCGCTTAACGCAATTGCGGTTGAGCAGGGCTATACGGGCAATGAGCCTACTAGCGTTGTTGGCGCTATTAATGCCATTGTTGACGCTATGGGCGGTGATGGTAGCGCGGTTGGCGTTGCGGATGCAATCACGGCGCTTGCGCCTTACATCGGTGGTGGCGGTAGTGCAACTACCGACGTTTGGCTATGGAACGATACGCAGGGAAGCGGCAACGACGTTCTGCCAGAATCGGTTGGGTACATAAAGGGATTTACCGAGACTAATGGCAGCTATACACCAGTTTTGGAACCGCTGGAGTTTGAGTCCGTTACCGAGCAGTTTCAGGGAACAACCGTCTACGGTGTTCATGTAAAGGATGTGCCATTAGGGGCGTTTATCATGCCGACTTTCGGTATTGGGTATGCGCTTGATGACTACGTCATCTACTACAGTCCACAGGCATTCCCACCCGCTAATGTGACAGTGTATAACGGTGTGTCGGTATTGAAGCCGATTGAAGGTTTCGTTTTGTCTGGTAGTTATGGCGTTACACAGCCTGCATGACGTACATACAAAGAGAGGGTGACGCAAAATGAGCAAGTTTTACGATGATTTCAGGGGAGTTTCTAACCTTGTCGGCGCTATCGTCACGAAGGATGACAGCGAGAGTTACACCACGGGTGAGATTTTCGACATCATCCCGGTTGCGGAGATCAGCAAGTCAACAGAAGCCAACAGCGCTTCTAAGTATTATGACAACATCCCCGCAATCGTGATCAATTCGGAGGGTAGCGACGAGATCAGCATCACCGGTGCTTCTATCCCGCTTGATGTGCTTTCTAAGATCACCGGCAAGGAGATTGACGCTACCAGCGGCGTTTACATCGACGGGCCAGCGGTCCCGCCTTACATGGCTATTGGCTACCAGTATGAGTTGACCAGTGGTGACACCGTGGTTTATTGGCGGCTCAAGGGTAAGTTTACCATTCCCGACGTTTCTAGCGCTACTCAGGATGACGGCACCGATTCCAGCGGGCAGGAACTTACCTATACCGGCGTTAACACCAACCACGTCTTTACTAAGACCGGCAAGACGGCAAAGGGCATCGTTGCCGATTCGCGTTTCTCCACCTTTGACGCGGCAACCGTCCTTGCCACGGTCCACACACCGGACGTTCTTACGGGCATTACGGCTAAGGTCTAGCGGCACCAAACACAAAGGGGGCATCATCCATGCAGCTTAACGTTTACAGGCACGACGAAAGCGGGCGCGTATCGCAGACGGACGTTGAAAAGACGGTTACGGCAAGCCCTTACGATCTCTTCTTTGGCACCGTTGAGGATATCTTGCACCTATTGGACGCGGTAGGCGAGGACGCGGACGCGGACACCATCGTTAGGGTTGTGCGTGAGAATTGGGACAATCTCAAGGTTCTTTTGCTTGACGTTTTCCCCGACTTGAGCGCGGATGACCTGCGATATGTCAAGGTGCGGGAACTCATTCCCGTCATCATGGAACTTTTCAGCTACGTTGCCAACAGCGTTAAGGGCAACGCAAAAAACAGGTAGGGGGTAGCGCCAATGACGGCGCTACCCTTACCCTTTATCAACTCATGTTTGATATGACGGATAACCTTTGCAAGAGGTATCCGTCTCTATCGCCTTTCACCGTGCGCAGGGAACGCGCGGGAGAGGTTTTCTTACTAGTCAACAGGCTTAATGACAAGGTTGCGCGCGAGGATGACGGCGCACAAGCGACGGGCGCGCCTATCTCGCGTGGTAACATTAGACGCGACGCAAAGGGGAACATACACATTCGCAGACGGGCCAGCGACGATAACATATTCTAGGGGTGCAAACTATGGCGCGCGATAACGAAAGTACGATGCAATGGAAACTTGACATTGCGGATCTCAAAAAGAACATGACGGACGCGCGCAACCAGATAAAGTTAGCGAACGCGGAATTTAAGAACGCTACGGCGGGGATGGGACGCTGGAGCGACAGCGCTACCGGCGTAGCGGCAAAGACAAGGCAGCTTCAATCGGTCTTGGGTAGCCAAAGGACGATTCTTGAAGACCTAAAGAAGCAATATGCGCTTGTCTCGCAGGAAATGGGCGAGACAAGCCCACAGGCCCAACGGCTCAAGGTTCAGATAGAGAATCAGGAAGCGGCCGTAAAGAAGACTGAAAGCCAGCTTGAGGGCTATAACGACAGGCTAGAGGAACTACAGTCGCAGGAAAAAGAAGCAAACACGGAGTTTGGCAAGCTTACCAGCACGATTGACGAGCAGGAAAAGCAGCTTTCAGATCTCAAGGATGAATACGCTAAGGCCGCTATCAACTTTGGCGAGAACAGCGACGAAGCAAAGGACCTTGCAAGGCAGATTGGCGATTTGTCGGGGGACTTGCAGGAAAACAAGGCCAAACTAGAGGGCGCGCAGGACGCGGCGGAAAGTTTCGACAAGTCACTAGAGGACGTTAACCAAAGTGCCGGTGACACGGGCGGAATCGACGCTATGAAGGTTGCCTTGGGCAATCTAATTTCACAGGGCATTCAAGCGGCTATTCAGGGATTCAAGGATCTAGCGCAAGCATCATATGACGCATGGGCGGCATATGACGAGGGCGCGGACACGATCATAGCGGCAACGGGAGCAACGGGTGACGCGGCGGATGACTTAATGAACGCCTATAGCGGCGTTGCGGGCAGCATTGTTGCGGACTTTACCGACATTGGCACGGCGGTTGGCGAGGTTAGCACACGTTTTGGCTTGACCGGTGACGCGCTGCAAGGTCTTTCAGAGGACTTCTTGAGGTTCGCACAGCTTAACGGCGTTGACGTTAAAACGGCGATAGATTCGTCACAGGCTGCAATGGCGGCATGGGGCATCGAAGCACAGGACGCGGGCCTAATGCTTGACACGCTCAACGCGGCAGGACAGGCAACGGGCATTAGCGTTGACAAGCTAGCGGAATCAATGGTCACCAATGCACCGGCCTTGCAGGAAATGGGCTACAGCGCTAGCGACGCGGCTATGTTTCTCGCAAACCTTGAAAAGAACGGCGTTGATGCGTCATCGACGCTAGCGGGCATGAAAAGGGCCCTTGCGAATGCGGCGGCGGAGGGCAAGCCCATGTCGCAAGCAATGCAGGAAATGGAAGACAGCATCAGGAATGCGGGAAGCAGCACGGAAGCTATCACGCTAGCAACTGAACTTTTCGGAACAAAGGCGGGCGCTTCAATCGCAAACGCGGTACGAGACGGTAACTTGTCATTTGCCGAATTGGGTACTGCTATGTCGGACTTTGAGGGAAACGTTAATCAGACGTTTGAAAACACGCTTGACGCACCGGATAAGTTGGCTCTTGCAATGCAGGGCGTGCGCGTTGAGTTGGCAGACATGGCGGGGCAACTCATGGAGGAATTCGGGCCACAGATTGAGGAAGCTTTCGCCTATGTTGAAGATACCCTAATTCCGACACTCAAGGACGCTATCACATGGGCTATGAATAACCTACCGAATATCGCGTCTGCCATTGCGGGAATCGGTACGGCTATGGCGGCTATGAAAGTCGTTAGCATGGTAACGGGCGCGGTTGAAGCATTCAAGGCGTGGAAAGTCGCAACGGACGGCATGACGCTTTCACAAAAGCTGCTCAACGCGGCGCAAATGGCAAGCCCAATAGGGCTTGTCGTGGGGCTTATCGCGGGCCTTGTCGCGGCTCTTGTCGTGCTTTGGAACACCAATGAGGATTTCCGAAACAAGGTTATTGAGGTTTGGGGCAACATCAAAGAGTTTGTCGGTAGCGCGGTTGACGCTATTAAGGTCTTTTTCACGGAGACGATACCAAACGCAATTTCAAGCATGGTAGATTGGTTCGCGCAGATACCGGTTAAGGTGGGCGCTTTCCTATCCGCTGTAATTGCAAAGGTCAAGGCATGGGCAACTCAGATGGGCGCTAGCGCGCTTGCGGCGGCGCGCGGCTTTCTGAACAACGTCATAACCTTTGTTTCGCAGGTGCCGGCGCGCATAGGCGCTTTCTTGTCTAGCGCAATTTCCCGCGTTGCGTCATGGGCGGGCCAGCTTGCAAGCAGGGGGCGCGCGGCCGCTCAATCGCTCTTGAATGCCGTTGTTGGCACCGTGCGCGAGATCCCCAACAGGGTTGCAGACGTTGGCATGAATCTAGTGCGCGGAATTTGGAACGGCATTTCAAATGGCCTTGGATGGATCAAGGGGAAGATAAGCGGTTGGGTTGGTAATGTCACCAGCTTTATTAAGAATCTCTTTGGCATTGCTTCACCGTCTAAGGTCATGCGTGATGAAGTGGGCAAGTACCTTGCTCAAGGTATCGCGGTTGGCTTTGGTGACGAAATGCCAGCAGTGATGCGGTCTATGCAAAAGGACATGGGCGGCATGGTTGACGGTTTGCGCGGTGACGTTTCAATCGCCGCAAATGGCATTACTGGCGGCACGTATGCGGCTAGTGCGGGCGGCGTTGGCTCAACGGCAACGGGCGGCGCGCGCGTGCAAAACGTCATTTTCAACCAGACAATCAACAGTCCCAACGCTATTGACCGGCTAGGCATCTACCGTGATACGAAGTCAATTATCTTTACCGCTAAGGGGGGCTTGCAGCATGTTTAACTTGACCTTTGAGAATGAGCGCGGAAACACGCTTGTTCTTTCACCGGCAAGCGATTTGAACACGCCTTTTGGGATTGTCGATATCGACGGCATAAATCCACCAAAGGCGGCGATAAACACGAGCGAACTAGCGTTGATCGACGGCGCGCAATTCAACAGCGCAAAGTTGCAGATGCGCACAATAAACGTTGCATTCGTCATTCAGAGTGACGCGGCGGCAAATCGCGTTGAGGTCTACAAGGTCTTGAAGACAAAGCATTCCATAAAGGTTAGCTATCAATCGGAGACGCGAGACGTTTACATTAACGGATACGTTGAGAGCATAGAAATTGAGTATACGGACCATCCGCAAAAGGTGAGCGTTGCCATTCTTTGCCCCTATCCCTATTGGGAAGATGCGCAAAGCATTGTAAATGACCTTTCACAGACCATTAGCATGTTTCATTTCCCCTTTGCATCTACGGAATCACCGGAATTGGTCTTTGGCTATGTTGATCCAATCGTTTCAATTGAGGTCAACAACGGCGGTGACGTTGAGACGGGCATAATCATTGAACTTTACGCAAGTGATGCGGTAGTCAATCCGCGTGTTATCGACTATGAGACGGGCGAATATATCGAACTAGAAATGACGATGGAACAAGCAGACCTTGTGACGATTGACACGCGCATTGGGCATAAGACGGCAACGCTATTGAGGGACGGCGCTACTAGCAGCGTGTTCAATGCCATTGCAAAGGGCAGCACTTGGTTACAGCTTGCGATTGGTGGCAGCACATACACCTATACGGCGGACGGCGGCGCGGTCACGGGCCTTGCGGTTTCCATCACCCACACGAACATATACGAGGGGGTCTAGCCAATGGCGGACATGTTGCCGGTTGTCGCGGACGCGCATTTCTCGCGCCTTTGCGCGGTTGATGATTACACGTCCTTTATTTGGACAACGCGCTATTATGACGTGGGTGATTTCCAGCTAACCATACCCATGTCTAGCCACAATTTGCGCTATCTGCAAGTCAATAACTATGTCATGCGCGGTGACGATGACACGGAAATGGGCATCATCGAACGGCGCGAGGTTACGCAAGACCTTAACGGGCAAGAGGTTATGACGGTTTCGGGGCGCTTTCTCGCGTCAATCCTTGCGCGCCGCATTATCGCGCAACAGACGCAGGTTAGCGGCACCATTGCCCAATGCGTCACACAGCTTATCGACGTTTCTGCTATCAATCCCACGGACACGGCGCGCAAGTTGCCTATGACAATCGGAACGCTTGACATACCGGCAACGCAGATGCAACAGCAATTCACAGGAACAAATCTACTTGAAGCAATAACGAACATCTGCAAGACCTATTCGCTAGGCTTTGCGGTTCACTATGACGATGATAGCGACGGCATGGTATTTGACATGTTCACCGGCGTTGATCGCTCTTATGCTCAAGACGTTAACACCTATGCGGTCTTTTCGACGGAATACGGCAACCTGCAATCAAGCGACTATGTAGAGGACGCAAGCGCAATGGTAACTAACGTCCTTGTCGCGGGCGAGGGCGAGGGCCTACAACGAAAGACGGTTTGGGCAAGCAAGGGCAATCCAACGGGCCTTAGCCGGTACGAACTCTATCAGGACGCGCGCAACGCTTCTACCAATGACGGCGCTATCAGTGATGCGGTCTATTACCAGCAATTGCAAGACGAGGGCATGGAAAGCCTTGCGGACATGGCGCAAATGTTCGCAGGTCAAGTCACCTTTACGAACATTGAGTTTGGCACGGACCTTAACATAGGCGACATATGCACCATTGAGAGCGTTTCATGGGGAATGTACATGGACGCGCGTTTGGTTGAGGTAATCGAAAGCGTGGGCGAGAGCGGCGCATATACGATCACGCCTAGCTTTGAAGCTATCAGCACACAGGACGTTTTGCAGGACGCGGCGCTACTCACGGAGCGCGGCAACATCCGCATTACGAGCGAGAGCGGCGCAAGGCTGCTAGCGCAGACGCGCGCGATTTCTGCCACGGGCGGCGAGGTCAAGATATCGGAACTTGAGGAAGCGACAACGCTAAATGATGATGACGCTTTCCCGGCTGCTACTAGCAGCGCAACGGTAAAGGTGACATGGGCTACAATTCTTAACGCTATCAAAAGCCTTGTTAACGGATTGTTGGGCGGCTATGAGCAAAAGCCGGTTACGCTTTTTGAGGGCAACTATTCAGATACATACAATCATGCGGTTACACTATCAGAGTCATCGGCTAACTTCTCGCGCATGTGCATTGAATGGCAGACAAGCGACGGCAACCATGGCAGCACCATGTTGAGCAATCCAGACGGCAAGCGGTTTGAGTGTGTGGCGCTCAATTCAGCATCAGGAAATAACCCAAATTCTTATCTTAAATGGAAAATATACTTGGTTAGCGGCAAGACAATCAACAACTATACGGCGGATGGATCAGCGGGCATGTTTCAGCGTGGCGAAATCGTTTTGAAAAACAATGCCTATTCGACAACATCACGACTTGAAGCAATTGGCATCATTCGTGTTATTGGTTGGCGATAGCAACGCGCTTATAATGAAAAAGACAGAAAGGAGCGGGCAACATGGCAATTTCAGGCTACTTTTTCAACGCGCTTAAGGTCAATGATGAATACGATAGGGTTTACAACGCGGAGGACGTTACCAGCTACCTTGACAACGTGATTGGTGACGGCGTTTTTCCCAATCCGTCAAATCAGTTGCAAGTCGTTTCCGGTAGCGGCATGTCGGTTACCGTGAACGCGGGCCACGGTTGGATCAACGGACACAAGATGATTAACAGCGCGGCTCTACCGCTTACCCTTGCGGCAAGTGACGTGCTTTTGAATCGCATTGACCGGGTTATCTTTTACGTTGATTACACGGCGCGAGAAATGGGCATTGAGGTCAAGCAGGGTACGGCGGCAACCAATGCCACGGCACCGGATCTAGTGCGCAACGCGACGCGCTATGAAATGAGCCTTGCCACGGTTGCGGTTGGCAAGGGCGTAACGGCTATCTCACAGGCCAACATCACCGACACGCGCGGCGATAGCAACGTTTGCGGTTTCGTGCAAGGGCTAGTGCAACAGGCCGACACGTCAACGCTATTCAACCAGTGGGACGCGGCGGGCGCGCAGCAAATCGCCGACAATCAAGCGGCATGGGATGCGTGGTTCAATCAGGTACAGGCGGCGTTGGCGGGTGCCTTGAGCATTCAGCGCGTAAGCAATTCGTTCACGACGGGTGCGGCAACGGTCACGACGTTTGACGTTGTGCAATACGTGCCTACCTTTAACTATGCTGTTGATTACCTAGACATTTACGTTAGCGGTCTTAAGCTTTGCGGCAATGAGTACAGCATGAGCAATTCAACAGTTACGCTCAATGAGCCTATCACGCACGAGGGGACAACCGTTGAACTTGTCGTGTGGCAGCAGCGCGGCAACGCCTAGGAATTGGGGGCGTGAAATGCCTACAGAGGTAATATCAATCATAATCGCCTTTGTGGGCGTGTGCATTGCTTTCGTTGGCTTTCTTGCCAACGCGCGCAATGACAGCGCTAAGGCAGAGGGTCGAATGGGCGAGATAGTCACCAAACTAGATTTCATCGGGGACGATCTCAAGGACTTAAAAGCATCGTATCGGAGCGTCACGAGCGAACTGCAAGCGGTGCGAGACATTGCGACGCGCGCGCAGGAAAGCGCTAGCAGCGCGCACAAGCGCCTAGATCGGGCGGGAATTGACAGACATGAATGAGGGGGCAACCATCATGGAAACGGAACTTATTGTTAGACTTATCGTCTCTATCATTGCGGCGATCAACGCGGCGGCGGCTGCTTTCGGCTTCAATCCGTTCAACGTTGACGAACAGACCATCTACACCGTTGTTAGCTTTGTCGCTGCTCTTGTGACGTGGGTTTGGGGCTTTTGGAAGAACAACGACTTCACAGATGAAGCGCGACAGGGTACGGCATACATGAAGCACCTAAAGAGTCTGCGAAAGTAAACCGGACGCGGTAGCCTTTGGGCGGCGCGTTGGCGGTAACCCTTGCGAGGGTTGCCGCCTTTTTCGTTTGTGAAGCAAATGTGAAAGGATTCATTGTCTCTTGTGTGTTGTGGTGGTGGCACGTATAATCAAATTAAAGAAAGGCAAGGCGGACACACCAACGAAAGGCGGCACAAAATGACTAACGGCGCAAAGCAAATCATCATTAGCAAGGTCAACAACTACGAGCGCAGGTCTAAGGCAGCTTTCGACAATTCGGATCTCACGGAATATCACAACGTCAAGGCTATTGGTGATGCCTATATCATGGGGCTTAGGGACGCGGGCTTTGAACTTGTCTACGGCAATGATTGGGAAGTTGTGGACGTTGTTAAGCGTTAGCAGCAAGCAAGCAAGGCCCCTGCAAGCGCGGGGGCCTACCAACACGAAAGGGGCTACCATGTGCAATAGTGACAAGATTCATGATGGATTAGTTGAAGCTTACGTGGCGGGCTATCGCGCGGCTATTGATGGTTGCGCGCGGTACATCCGCAATATTTCAATCATGTTTGAGGTGAAGGGCGTTGATTCAATAGAGGTTGAGGACATTACCGCAATTGCAAACTACATGCTCAAGGACATGAACGGCGTGGCGGACATGTTGGAAAATGGACAATAGGCGCGATTGGAAAGGGGGAACGAAATGACAGACGTTTTGATTGTCTATCTGCTTTGCATCATTCGCGCAAGGCAAGACGAAACCATAGGCAGGGACGCGGGTTGGTGGTATCTGCTATTCGCGGTCTACTGCTTTGGTCATGTCATGAGGGGGATAATGTAAATGCCTATGGAACGTTGGCGATACCCTGCAAATTGGAATGAGATAGCGCGCCGCGTAAAGGATGAAGCCAATTGGACGTGCGAGGAATGCGGTAGGGTTTGCAGGAAGCCCAATGAGCCTTTCGACACTCACAAGCGCACCTTGACGGTAGCGCACCTTAACCACATACCGGAAGATTGCAGACGTGAGAATTTGCGGGCTTTGTGCGCGCCTTGTCACTTGCGATATGACGCGACACATCATGCGGAAACGCGCAAGGCAAAGCGGAAAGGAAAAAATGAGGGGAGAATGAACAACTATGAATAGCGAAACCATGCGCCTACGTGCGCTACTTGACGAACGCGGTGTGATGTGGGATTACGGCATCATGGGCGCAACCACTACGAGATTTAACGTCAACGGCGTAGATCTCACGTTTATACCAATGCGTAATGGTCTTGTATGCTCAACCATTCTTACACCAGAGCAGGTCACGGCTATAACGTGTGGCGCAGGGATGCATGGAAACAGCAGAGGAAAAGGCTACCTTGCATCTGCTATTGGTGGCGGTTGATTGTGTGCGTGACTACATAGATGAAATGGAACTGAACAGGCAGCTATAAGGCAAGGGGGAAGCATGGATCTTGAGGTTAACACGTTCAATCTAGGTACCGATAAGGAAGCGGCGTTGAAGCCCCTTGAGGAAGCGGCGGAAATATTCGGTGCGTGGCAAAGCGCTATCATGTTTTGCCCCAAAACGCTTGTTTGTGAAGCGTGCGACTTTAATACGATGTGTGATGCATACAATAATTTGGCGCTAGAGATTGCGGACTGTATCACGGCATGTTGCAATCTCGCGGCGCGCTATGACCTTGACTTAGAAAGCGCACTCAAAGAGGTTGAAAGGCACAATAGGGAGCGTGGGCGCTATGGGAACTAGCTTTTTCATTGCAAAAATCAACCTTGACGATACGCGCTATTGCGACAGTTGCCCATGCCTATACATGACAGAAGGAATGTATAGTGATTGTTGCCAGCTTGACAAGGCGGTTAGGGACGTTGAGCAGGACAGGCGCGGGCGCGTCATTCGTCCTAATTGGTGCCCATTGCTCAAGGTGACGGATGAAAGGTAAGGGGGCGCGGCATGGCGTTTGGCTATCTTGAGGAAATGGCAAACAAGGCGGCTTGTCGCGGGGTGACGTGCGAGAACTGCATCTACTTTAAGAAGGTAGATCATGAAGCATATGAAAAGGCGGCGGGCGAATGTCATGCGCCTTATGTGTTAGGCCCACCGTATTTCATACATCCCTACATGCAGATTAGCACGGTTTGCACGGCATACAGAAAAAGGCCCGACATATCAAGGGAAAAGACCCAACGCGACTACGGGCGCGCCTACATTGAGCAACACGGTCTATGTTGGCGCTATGGCGAAAGGGGCGAATGATGCAAATTGGCTTTTGCGATTGGTGCGGCAAAGACCTTAAGCTAACGCCTTGGAGAATGCGCATTGGTGCGGATGTTTATGTCTATGACCTATGCGACGAATGCAAGGACTTCATAGTCAACTCATGCGAGATCACGCGCAAGATCAGGCAAGAAAAGGACTCAAAGAGCATGAGGGGCAACAATGACAAAGAGTGAGTCATACAGGCGCGCAATGAAGAAATATTATGCGCGCACGGCATTCTCAAGGAACTACAAAAAGCTTTGGGACAGCACGGAGGAAAGATTAATCATGCGTCACGAGGTACCAGACAGGGAACTAGCGGAATTGTTGGGGCGTAGTGTTGGCAGTATCCAGCACAAGCGCGCGAGACTTAAGGCGGCGGGCTATGATTTCAACAATTCTTAGGCTGCTAATCGTCTTCTATCTCGTGTATATCGCGCTTGCAATATTGGTGATCACGACGTTAGCGGTTGTGTTCATGGTTGACATTTTCATTGAGTCAAGGCGAAAGGGGCGCGGAAATGGGCATGGATTACAGCATAGGAAAGACAGACTTTGAGCGGGCGCGCGCGGCGGCTCAAGTCATGCTTGACGCTAGCGACGGCACGACAATTGAGTTTAACGGAAATGACCTATGGCAGATAGACGCAAGCCAAACGCTAGCCATTGGGTGCGGAATGTTGGCGGCGCTTGACGGCATCATGAGTGATGACGAAGCGGGCGTGATCGCTAGCAAGGCGCTAAGGACTTTCGTTGAGTTGGCGGACATGCGCGAGAGGTTGACGCGCAATGAGTAGCAACGCGGATTTTGGCAAGCGGCTATCCCGCCTTATGTGGGCGCGCGGCATATCGGCGTTTAGCCTTGCGTGGTTTGTCGGCGTGCATGTGAACACGGTGCGCGGTTGGCTCAATGGCAGACACACGCCACGGATTGAGCAGTTACCGGCCTTGCGAATAGCGCTTGATTGCACCTATGAAGATCTAATAGAGGGCAAAAGGCACGACTAGCGCGGGCGTGCAGGTGTTATTATTGCCTTATAGGTCGGTTAGGAGTGGAAGCCTACCAGCCAACATAGGAAAGGTTCGGGGAAACGCGCTTTCGGGCGCGTTTTTCCCTTTAATAGAACGGTTTCCAATTAAATAGAATGCTTTCCATTTAACTTTCTCTTATTTTCTTTTGTTGACAAACGCGCAGGTAAACGGCTTGTTGAGGCGGCTTCTCCCGGCCGCTAATTTTCTCTTTGGACTGATACACGCGGGGTTTTGGGAAATTGGCGCGTTTTGGTTTGTGTAGGAGACGTGTAGACCAGGCATTAACCCTTGTTTGGTTGTGGTGGTGGCCTTATAATCAAATTGTAAGCACGGCACGGACACACCAACGAAAGGCGGCACACGATGACTAGCACCTACGGCGAACTTATGGGCAAGCTTGAAAGCCTTTTGGTCGAAGCACAGGCAACGGCGGTTGAAGCGCGCAGGGCAAGTGAGCCAATGAGCCACGACAGGCGTATGCTTATGTGGATCACCAGCGAACTTGACAATATGGTTGATGCGGTGGTTGATTGCGACGGCGATAACTAGACAGGAAAGCAAGGCCCCTGCCAGCGCGGGGGCCTACTCAACACGAAAGGGGCAAACAATGGCTATCACGATTAAGGCACACGGCAAGAGGATTGGCAGCGCGGCAATGGTTAAGCGACTCAATCAGATTCAAGGGAGTATTTACGCGGCGCGTGATTGGCACGAAAAAGAAAACTTTGAGTATTGGAGTGGTGTATACGATGGATACCGTGAAGCGTTGGCGGCAATGGGTTATAGCGTGGTTTACAGCGCTACAAACGAGATCATAGGAATTGAAGCGCGCTAACGCTCAAGGCCCACGAACGAAAGGCCCTTGCACTTGCAGGGGCCTTACTAATGGAAAAACGCTTGTGTAGCAATTGTGATACATCTTGTATGGTGGTGGTTGTGTCGGTATAATCAAATCATCAAAAGCCACGGCGAAAGGAACGGCAATGAGCAACGCACAGAACATAGCCAACATCGAAAGCAACGGTTGGGTTTA
>ODAJ014739849.1_pt1 | contig 28303 bp, 25 predicted proteins | sample 1539241 | NCBI WGS metagenome assembly ODAJ01 (sample SAMN02144231, study PRJEB22623) | gut metagenome | biome: sheep rumen | host: Ovis aries | place: New Zealand
CATTTTATTGGAAAGGCATCGCGTAAAACGCGCTGCCAGTTTTGTGCCTCAGGGCACAAAACACGTCTCATGCAGTCTCCGACGCGCCTTTGGCGCTATAAAACGCTTTTATAGCGTTTTATGGGAGACTAGTATGATACCAAACTAAAAACAGCGCTCCGGATCAGCAGATCCGGGGCGCTGTTTTTATGCCTGGCTCATCCCTCCGGAACGGGGGATTCCTCCGGCGCGGCGTTGGCCTCGCCCGGGAGGGCGGAGGCAAAGTAGATGATGTCGCTGATCGGCTTCTGCCAGCCGAACTGGACGGGGTTGACGAGCTCGCCGTGGAACACGGTCGTGGCGGTCTGGCCGCCGTCGAGCGTGTAGGCCTTGGTGCAGCCGCGGGAGAGCAGCGCGTTCGTCGCGTCCTGCAGGGTCGCCAGATAATAATGCCCGGGCGTGCAGTTGAGGTTGACGCTCAGATAGTGCTTGTCCCCAAGCATGCCGAGGGCGCTGCGGGCATAGGTGTCGTTGATCTCACCCCAGGGGTACCAGCCCGGCGTCACGTCCTCGCCGTTGTCGATCAGCACCGGGCCGAAGGCGAGGGAGAAGCGGATGCCGTGTTCGTCCATGAACTGCTGCGCCTCGGCCTGCTGGTCGTTTTCATAGGCGAAGCGGTAGAGGAATGTCATGTCGCCGTTGGCGTCAAAGAGGCAGCTGTCGGCGCTCAGGGGGCTGAAGCGGCGGATCTGGCCGTCGAGCACCGTGATGCCGCAGATGCGCTGGTGGTGCCAGTAGTAGTCGCCGCCGAGGGCGAGCACGGCGTTGCAGGCCTGCGCGTAGCCGCTGGTGGTCATGAAGTCGCTGCTGCCGTAGGCGTCGCCGGAGATCTTGCGCCGCAGCTGCGAGCCGTCGGCGATGATGATCTCGGCAAAGGTGCCCACCGGGCGGACCTCCACCTGCTGCCACTGGATCACCAGCAGCGTCTCGTCAAGGTAGCAGCGGATCTCGCTGTCCTCGAGAAACTCGATGTCGGGGTTCCAGACCAGCTCTTGATCGCCGATCAGACGGCGGGCGTCCGGCGTCTCCAGCAGCGCCGCGATCTCCGTCGGATCGCTGCTCGTGTGGAAATTCTCCTCCGGGGGAGCGGGAACGGTCAGCAGCTCGTCGGGGATGAAGTAGTGCAGGGGCGAGGTTTTGAGCTGAGAGGCGCTGCTCTCAAGAAGCTCCGCGGCGCGCGCGTCGGCGTCAAAGGCCGCTTCCTCCGGCTGCGGAGAGAGCTCCGTCACCTGCCAGCTCCCATCGACATAGTTCAGCGTCACGGTCAGCGGCTGGGAGACGATAAAGTCGTCAGCGGCCGCCACGCGCTCCTCGAGCGCGGCCTGGAAGGCGTTTTCCACCAGCTCCGGCAGGAAGGCGTCGTCCTCGGTGTAGACCTCGCTGCGCCTGCCCGCCTGCGCGACCAGCTCGTCCAGCTGCGCCTGCATGGCCTCGGTGGGATCGCCGCAGCAGGCGTCGATATCCAGCCGGTAAAGGATGGCGTCCTGCACGGCGCGCTCGCCGGTGACCTGCGCTTCGCCTGTGATCTCATAGCGCCAGCTCCGGTTCAGCGCCCCGGCGAGCAGCTCCCCCGCGGGCGTTTCAGCGTGGTACGCGGGACGCAGGGCTTCGAAATAAAGCTGCGTCTCATTGGTCGGCGGCGGAGGCGGCGCGAGCAGCGGAAGAAGCTCGGTGTCCTCCCGGTCGGCGACGCGGCTGAGCACGATGAAGCCGACGGCACCGAGGATCAGCAGTGCCAGAAGGATCCATACAATGACTGAAAATGCGGATTTGCGTTTCTTTTTCATGGTTTTTCCTATCCGTTGTGAGTATTTACGGCAGCTCCACGGGGACGGTGTGCTGCATCAGATCGGCCTCGGTGTCCTCGCCGACCAGCGAGCGGTACAGGCCGAAGAGATGGCTGTCGTAGCGGGAGCCGTAGCTGTGGACGAAGCCGTAATCCAGCTGCGTCTGATGCTGCAGGAAGGCCCGGTAGGCGACCTCGTAGGCGGTGCGCCCACCGAAATGCTCGAGCGGGCTGTCATAGTCCAGCGAGATCTGGTTTTCCGGGTAGAGGTGGACATAGAACTTTTGCGCGTCCCAGGTGCCGTAGCGCTCGGCGCTCTCCGGGAACTGCTCCGGGTCGGAGGCCAGCAGCACGGATTCGGCCAGGGCCTTGGCGTTGAGCATATGGGCGGTGTGGCCGTATTCGCCGTGGAAGTCGTGGCCGAGGATCACGAGGGGCTTGTACTTGCGGATCATCTCGACCTGGAAGCGCTCAAAGTTTTCCAGCCCGTAGAAGGCCTCGGCCTGGTCGAGCGTGTCGAACATCCGGTCCTCCTGGTCGTTGATCTCGGGATAGTAGACGTCTCCGGCGTACCAGAGACCGTTGAGCAGCTCGTGCACGCGGTACTGGCCGTCGCCGTAGATGTGGCGGATCATGTAGATGACCTGCAGCTTATAGCCGCGTTCTCCGGCGTAGGTGGGGATGATGCCGCCGAAGAAGCAGAATTCGTCGTCGGAGTGGGTGGAGACCAGCAGAATGTCCGCCGGCGCCTCCATCAGCTGCCAGCGCTGCACCCAGTCGGGCAGCGCGCCGTCGGTGAAGGCGTAGAGCTCGCACACGGCGCAGTCCTCCGGGAAGACAAGCGTCAGCTCGCTCACCGCGCCGTCCAGGATCAGACACTGGTGGAGGAAGGGATTGTCCGCTAAGATGTCGGTCTCTTTGCCGTCGGCGCGGAGGATGCAGTGCTCCGGCATGCTGTGCCAGAGGATGTAGAGCGTGCGGATGCCCTCGGGGGCGCTGAGGCCGACCTCGGTCCCGGCGGCGATGTTCTGGATCAGATAGAGCGAGCCGTCGGTGAGGCTGTACATGCCGGTGTCACAGCTGACGCGCAGGTAGTCCAGCTGCTCGGCCGGCCCCTCCGCCAGCGGCACAGGGGAGGGCTCCGGCGTCGGCACCGGCGTCGGCTCGGGCGTGGGCTCGGGCGTCGGCTCGGGGGTCGGCTCCGGCGTCGGCTCGGGCGTGGGCGCCGCGGTCGGCGCCGCGGTGGGCTCGGGCGTGGGCGCCGGGGCGGGCTGGGAGCAGCCCGCGAGCAGGGATACCAGCATCAGCAGCGACAGGAGCGCCGCCGTCAGTTTGATTTTGCGTTCTTTGATCATTTTTTCTCCGTGTATGCTCAGCGGCTCATTTCCGCATATTCCGGCTTCCAGGCCTTGTCCCAGTCGATCTTGTCGGCGGGACTGTTGTAGCCGTTATAGCCGATCTGCTCCTTGAGCAGCGCATAGCGCTCGTCCATCACGCCGTAGGAGCGGTAGCGCCAGCCGTACCAGGTGGGGTCCTCGCCGGAGAAGACCATCTCGCAGTCGGGCAGGCGGCGGGCGATCTCCTCGCACTGCTCCCGGGGCACGCCGCCGCTGTTGATCATCCAGAGCCGTTTCAGACTCGTCAGCTCATAGAGCGGGCTGATGTCCGTCAGGTGGAGGAGCGTGCCGATGTTCAGATGCTCGAGCTTGGTGCAATTGGCCAGCGGGCTCACATCCGAGACCTCGCTGCCGAAGACCTCGAGATATTCCAGCTCCGGGCAGTTGGCGAGCGGAGAGATGTCCTTGACGCCGGTCAGGGCGATGATGAGCACCTTGAGCTTGGGCATGTAGGCGGTAAAGCCGATGTCGCTGAACCACTCGGCGTGGCCGAGGTCGATGTACTCCAGCTCCGTGCAGTATTTGAGCGCGTCGCAGTTGTCGTCGGTGACATAGATCGTCCAGAGAACGGTCGCGTCGGTCAGAAGGCTGTCCTGGTTGAGGTGGACGCGCCAGACGACGCCCTTATCGGGAAATTCGTCCCGCAGCGCCGCCAGCGCCTCATAGGACGGGCCGCAGTTGTCCATCACGAAGCGGCGGCAGGACGTCAGCAGCGGCAGGGCCAGACGCGCCCGGTCGAGATCGGGGCTTTTCAGCCCGGCCTTCTCGTAGATGATCTCCTCCATGTCGGAATCGACGATCTGTCCGTAGAGCTCAAAGCGGCAGCGCAGGGCGATCTGCTCCGGCAGCGCCTCGCGCAGCGCGCTGAGCGCGTCCAGATCCAGAAGCTTTTCGGCGTCTGTGCCGATGAGGTCGATCTCCTTCAGCTCCGGCAGCAGCGCGGGGAGCTGCGCAAGCGGCGCGGCGCTGATCTCATCCGTCGTGCGGCGGCTCCAGTCGATGTGCTCGGCGTCGCCGGGGATCTCCTCGCCGAGCAGCGAGAGCGTATACTGAAGCTCCGCCTCCGGATAGGCCTCGCGCAGCGCGAGAAGCTGCTCCGGCTCCAGCGCGCCGCCCGTGAGGGCGATGCGATCGAGCGCGGCAAAGTCCGGCGCGGCGGCGCAGAGCGCGGAGAGGGTGTCTGCGTCATATTGCTTGAGCTCCAGCGCGTCGAGATCGACGGGGTAGCTCTCGCCGCCGATCGCAAGGGTCGGCACCGGCTCCGCGGTGGGCTCCGGCGTTTCCTGGAGCGGCATCTGCGTGGATGCGCCCTCCGGCGCGGTATTTTGAACCTCGGCGCCGCAGGCAGCAAGGCACAGCAGCAGGCAGAGGCAGAGAATGGTCAAAGCTTTTCTGGGCACGGCAAAGTTCCCTCCTGTCTGATTAACCGGTTCAATGCCGGAAGCGGCGGATCAAAACCACGGCAAGGATCAGAACGGCCAGCAGCGCAAAAGCGGCAGGCAGCGCGGGCTGCGCCGCAGCCCGGGCATCCTCGCCGGTCAGCCCGGCGGGCGCGGAGCTCGCCTCGGCCGGCGCCTCGGTGGGCACGGCGGTGGGTGCGCTCGTCGGCTCCACGGTGGGCTCCGGTGTCACCTCCGGCGTGGGCTCCGGCGTCGGCTCCGGGGTCGCGGCGGCGGCCTCCTGCGCGGCGACATAGTCGCGCCAGCGCTGATTGACGGTTTCCACATACTCCATGATCCGCTGTCCGGTGACGCCGATGCGCGTCTCGCCGCCCGAGGCGCCGCAGCCGACGGTCATGATGACCACCAGCACCGGCGGGTCGGAATAGACGACGCCGCCGATGTGGTTATAGAAGTCCACGCTGCCGTATTTCTGGGCGATGCGGTACTGCCCCTCCAGGAAGTGGCGCAGGTATTCCTCCGGCTGGGCCTCCTCCATGTACTCGAGCAGGTGCGGATAGCGGTCGGGATTGTTGTACAGCTCCTGCAGGATGCGCAGGTAATAGCGCGGGGAATACTGCCCGCTGCGCAGGTAGATCATCTCGGTGGGATCGGGCTCGTAGCCGGTCAGCTCCAGCTCCCGCTGCAGCAGCTCTCCCTCGCCGAACACCGCGCGCCAGCCGAGGGCGTAGGTGTTGTTGGAATAGACCAGCACCTCATGCTTGGCCAGATCGGTATCCTCAAAAATGGTGTCGAAGCGTTCGCTCTCGCCGTTGGCCTCCGCGCGGCAGATCGCCATCAGCATCGGCAGCTTGTAGAGGCTCGCGGTGACGAACCACTCGTCGGCGTTGTAGTAAAGGCACTCGCCGGTTTCCGTAAAGCAGACGGCGACGCCGACATCCACGGCGCCGAACTCCTTGTCGATCGCCTCCATGACCTCGGCCAGCTCCTCGTCGCTGCCGAAGGCCGGGTACTCCACTGCCTGCGCCTCCTCCGGCTGCGCGGCCAGAGCGGCGGCGCCGGGCAGCGCCGTCAGCAGCGCCGTGAGCAGGATCAGAATCAGAGCCTGACGGAATCTATGTTTCATTCTCTTTTTGCTTCCTTATTCAAAAATTGGACATACAAAAATATTATAGTCTCTCCGCCCGGAAAAAGCAACCGACAATCCGCGCCGGAGCGCCGAAAAAAGCGGTTGACAAAGGCGGCGCGTGACCGCTATCATGGAAAACAGCAGAAATCACAAACAGGAGGATACACAAATGAAAATCCATTCGGTCACAGACCCGGAATTCAAGCCCTACGGCAAGGTGCTCGATGGCTATGACACCTCGGAGCTGCTCGCGGCGATGGAGCGCATCGAGCTGCCCGAGAGCGGCACCAGCTACCGCCCCGGCATCGAGAGCCTGGAGAACTGCGCCATCTTCGACGAGCTGCGCGAGCGCGCCTACGGCGGCATGCCGATCCAGCTCGGCATGTGCTGGGGCCGCAACACCCGCCTCAACTGCCTTGAGTACCACCGCGACAGCGAGGTGAACATCGGCACCGGCGACTTTATCCTGCTGCTGGCGAAGGAGGACGAGATCGAAAACGGCGTTCTGGACACCGAAAAGGTGCGCGCCTTCCGCGTGCCGAAGGGTCTGGCCGTCGAGGTCTACGCCACAACGCTGCACTACGCGCCCTGCCACACCTGCCCGGACTGCGGCTTTCGCGTGGCGGTGGCGCTGCCGAAGGGCACAAACACCGAAAAGCCGGTCTTCGAGCCGAAATGCGAGGAGGACAAATGGCTGCGGGCGCGCAACAAGTGGCTGCTGGCGCACCCGGACACCAAAGAGGCCGCCTCCGGCGCGCACATCGGCCTGCGCGGCGTGAATATCGACATCGCGCCCGAGCTCTGAGGCGGCGCGGAAAGGAAAACACATGAGCAACACAACAGGAGCCATCGGCCCCGAGGACTACGCGGAGCCGGCCTGCCTGCTCTGCGGCGAGCCTTACGGCGCCGAGCCGAAGGTGCAATCGGTGCCGCAGCAGCGCATCATTCAGAAGTTGGACGAATATATGAGCCGCCGCGACTACGCCGGAGCGGAGCGCCACCTGCTGTACTGGATGGAGGAGGCGCGGCTCGGGCGGGACCGGCGGGGACAGCTGATGCTCGCCAATGAGCTGATCGGGCACTACCGCAAGGTCGGCGAGCGGGAGAAGGCCTTTGCGCGCATCGACGAGGCGCTGCGCCTCGTCGGGGAGCTGGAGCTGGAGGGCTCGGTCAGTGCCGGGACGACCTTTGTCAACGCCGGCACGGCCTGCAGCGCCTTCGGGGAAAACGAGCGGGCGCTCGCGCTCTTTGAACAGGCCCGGGCGGTCTATGAGTCGGTCGAGCGAACCCGCCCGGAGCTGCTCGGCGGGCTGTACAACAACATGGCGCTCTCCTGCAAGGAACTCGGGCGCTATGACGAGGCCTTCGCGCTCTATGAGCAGGCGATGGAGCAGATGGGCAAGCTCCCCGGCGGCGTGCTGGAGCAGGCCATCACCTGCCTCAACATGGCCGACGCGGTCGCGGCGCGCGACGGGCTGGAGGCCGGGGAGACGCGCATTTTCGCGCTGCTCGACCGCGCCCTCGAGCTGCTGGAGGACAAGGACGTGCCGCATAACGGCTACTACGCCTTCGTCTGCGAAAAATGCGCCCCGAGCTTTGCCTATTACGGCTATTTTCTGGCGGCGGACGAGCTGCAGAAGGAGGCAAAACGCATCTATGAACGGCCTTGAGCTGTCCCGCGCTTTTTTCGAGGACTGCGGGCGGCCGGTGCTGGAGCGGGACTTTGCGGAGCTGCTGCCCTATCTGGCGGTGGGGCTCTTCGGCAGCGGCTCGGAGTGCTTCGGCTATGACGACGCGCTCTCCCGCGACCACGATTTTGAGCCGGGCTTCTGCATCTTCCTGCCGGAGGAGGAGATCGTCGACCGGCGAAGCGAGTTTCTGCTCGAGCGGGCCTACGCGAAGCTCCCGAAGGAGTTTCGCGGCGTGCGGCGCGAGACGCTGCTGCCGGTGGGCGGCGCGCGGCACGGGGTGCTGCGCACGGCGGAGTTTTTCCGCAAGACCGTCGGCTCCGCCAACGGCGTTCTGAGCCTCACACAGTGGCTGACGCTGCCGGAGCAGGCGCTGGCCGAGGCCACCAACGGCGAAGTCTTTTTCGACAACTGGGGCGAGGTCAGCCGCATCCGGGAGCAGCTCCGCTATTTTCCGGAGGACGTGCGGCTCAAGCGCCTCGCCGGGCATCTGCTGCTGATGGCGCAGGCCGGGCAGTATAATATGCCCCGCTGTCTGGGCCACGGAGAGACGGGTGCGGCGCAGCTGGCGGCGATCGCCTTTGCCGAGAGCGCGATGGCGGCGGCCTTCCTGCTGGCGCGGCGCTACCGGCCCTATTACAAGTGGCGCTTTCGCGCGCTGCGGGAGCTGCCCCGCCTCGCCGGGCTCGCCGCGCCGCTGGAGACGGTCCTGACGACGCCCTGCACGCCGGAGAAGGAGGCGCTGATCGGGGAGATCGGCGCGGCCGTGGCGGCGGAGCTGCGCGCGCAGGGAATTGCGGAGGCGCCGGGCGGCGATCTCGGGAAGCTGGCCTACGCGGTCAACGACCTCGTGCGCGACGCGGCGCTGCGCAACGAGCATATCCTCGCGGCGGTATAAACCAAATCGGAATTCGGAGTTCGGAATTCGGAATTGAGCGGTATTTGGAAAGAAGAGTGCGGCCTGAACAACAAAAACGTGAGGCGAATTCGCCTCACGTTTTCTTCTAAAAACTAAACACTAAACACTCACACCGGCAGCAGGGCGCTGGCAATGCCGAAGTAGACCAGCAGCGACAGGGCGTCCACGATCGTCGTGATGAAGGGGCTGGCCATCACCGCCGGGTCGAAGCCGACCTTTTTCGCGGCCATCGGCAGCGTGCAGCCGACGATCTTGGCGATCAGCACCGTGACGGCCATCGTGATACACACGACGAAGGCGGTCAGCACGGTGATGTCGGTGTTGCCGAGCAGCAGCCTGTCCACCAGCAGGATCTTGCCGAAGCAGATCATGGACAGGGCAAGACCGCACAGCGCCGCCGTCTGGATCTCCTTCCAGACGACGCGCGGCAGATCGGCAAACTCCAGCTCGCCCAGGCTCAGCGCGCGGATGATCGTGACCGAGGCCTGCGAGCCGGAATTGCCTCCGGTATCCATCAGCATCGGGATAAAGGCGGTCAGCACCACCTGCGCGGCGAGCGCCCCCTCAAAGCCGGTGATGATCATGCCGGTAAAGGTGGCGGAGATCATCAGCAGCATCAGCCAGGGAATGCGGTGGCGGAACAGGTCCCAGGCGTTGGAGCGCAGGTAGCTCTTTTCCGACGGGAGCATACCGGCCATTTTCTCGATATCCTCCGTGGTCTCCTCCACGAGGACGTCCATCGCGTCGTCGAAGGTGACGATACCGACCATGCGCGCGTCCGTGTCCACCACGGGCAGGGCGAGGAAGTTGTAGCGCGAGAGCATCTGCGCGACCTCCTCCTGGTCGGTCAGGGTGCTGACGGAGATCACGTTTTCGTCCATGATCTGCGCGATGGGACGCGCGTCGTCGGCACACAGCAGCAGATCCTTGACGGACACGGTGCCGAGGAGCCTGCGCCCCTCGGTGACATAGCAGGTATAGATCGTCTCCTTGTCGACGCCGGTCGAGCGGATGCGCGCGATGGCCTCGGCCACGGTCATGCTCGGGCGCAGGGAGACATACTCCGTCGTCATGATCGAGCCGGCGGAGTTTTCGGGATAGCGCAATATTTCGTTGATCTCCCGGCGCATCTGCGGATCGGTCTGCGCGAGGATGCGCTTGACGACATTGGCGGGCATCTCCTCGACGAGATCGGCCGCGTCGTCGACATAGAGCTCGTTGACGAGCTCGTGGAGCTCCCGGTCGGAAAAACCGCGGATCAGCAGCTCCTGCCGCTCCGGGTCCAGCTCCGCGAAGGCCTCCGCCGCCGTTTCCTTCGGCAGCAGCCGGAACAGCAGCGGGATGCGCTCGCCCTCCAGCTCCTCAAACACCCCGGCGATATCCGCCGGCTCCATCGTGACAAGGATATCCCTGAGCGACTGGTACTTTTTGTCCTCCAGCAGAGAACGGATGGCCTTTTCCAGAAGAATGCGATTGTCTGCCATGGGGCACCTCCTTTTCTTGGATTGCGTCCAGATTCGGAAGAGCGGCAGGCAGGCCGATATTCATTTTTTCAAGGCGGACACGCATGAACGGGCGTCCGCAAAACATCGGCCGGTACTGCTGCCGGTACTGCTTCCAGCGTCCATGACGTCTCCTCCTTTGCGTGTGAAAAATTGGGCTGTTGCCTGCAAACAGGATACCCTGCCCGAGGCCGGTTTGTCAAGAAAAACCCCTCGTTCGGATTGAACCGAACGAGGGGTTTGGCGTTCAGCGGCAATGCTGCATCGTGGGCGTCATCATCAGGCCAAGCGGCGCCTCCGCGCCGGGCGCGGTGGTGACGACGCAGCGGATCTCGCAGGGCCTGGAGGGGCCGATATAGATCTGCAGCGCATAGCCGAGCTCCAGCCCTTCATAGCTTGCCCGCAGCAGCCTGCGCCCGTCGGCCAGCGCCGCGGCGTCCAGTCTCCCGCCCGCCGGGGCGAAGATATAAAAGCTGCCGACGATGAAGCCCTCGTCGCCGCCAAGAATATAGCTGCCGGCGGCGCCCAGCTCCTCGGGCGTGATGACGTTTTCAAAGCGCACGGTGAGCTCATAGCTGCGCGAGCCGTCCTCGTTGACGATCGGCTCGGAGAGCGTCGGAACGATGTTCAAAAACCAGGAGATCTTGCTGGCGGTGGTGCTGTTGAAGAAGATCCCGACCTGCGGCCGCATCGGATCGGCGTTGAGCCCGGCGTTCCACCCGGCCTCGCGGATCAGCGCCTGCTCCGCCTCGTCGGCCATCCAGACCATCAGTGTGCGGTCGGCGATGCTCTCCTCGAAGAAGGAGTAGAAGCCGACGAGCGTTTTGGCGTTGAGCTGGGAAAAGAGCAGACCGAGGGTCTTCTTCGCGGCCTCGGAGAACAGATCGTCCACCAGCGCCGCGGCGCCGGCCTGCTGGTTGCGGCCGAGATAGCGGAAATAGAGATCGTGACCGAGGACGCGCCCGGCGTTTTCGCCGTTGAGCACGGTGCCGTCGGAGAGGGTGATGCTGCCGAGAAAGGCGAGCATGCGCTGCAGGATGACGGGCGTGCCGGAGATGACGCCGTCGACGTGCTCGCGGTTGCGCGCCTCATAGGCCCGCGCCCAGATCGTCGCCACCCGTTCAAAGTCCGGGCTGAAATCCGAGTCCCAGGAGATGCCCATCCGCCCCTGGAAAAGCTCCGTCTCCGCCGCGCTGAGGCCGACGGAGTACGGCGTGTACTGCTCCAGCAGCCGGTAGACGCTCTGAAAGTCCGAGATCGTGAGGATGCCGTCACGGATGCGGATCAGGCCCATCGAGCCGGGAAAGCCGCCGGAGGCGCGGAGCTCCGAGCTGTTCTGCGCGGCGAAGAGATAGAGCCGGTCGCCGCCGTCGCCGAGGATCGCGCGCGCCGCGGGGAGATAGGTCCCGGCCTTTTTGCCGAGCTCGAGCAGCGCCGAGAGCTTCTCCATATAGCCGCTGAGCTTGCCCTCGGAGTCGAGGAGGCTCAGGTCGATCTTCTCCATGCGCTCCATCAGCGCCTCGGCCTCCGGCAGCGCCTGCTCGGCAAAGTCGAGATAAGAGCGCAGCAGCTCCACGCGCATGCCGCCCTCCGCGCTCAGCCCGGTGAGGGGAAGGGCCTCCGTTTGCTCGATGAAGGGGCCGATCAGCGCCTCATCCGCCTCCTCAAGGATCGCCAGCAGCTCGCGCACGGAGCGGATCTCGTCCCCGACGCCCGGCGTGAGGGAGGCCGCCAGCAGCAGCGGGGAATCCAGCTCGCGGCGGGTGTCGGCGATGTCCTGCCGCAGCCGGGCGCGGGCCTGCTTTGCGCCGTCGGTGTCCTGCCCCGTGAGACAGGCAGCCAGCTCCTTGAGATCGGCCTTGAGCGCCCGGCCCTTTTCCATCAGCTCGCTGGATTCGGCAAGGCTTTTGATCGACTGCTTCATCTCTTCGCTCGGTGTCCACTGCCCGCTGCGCCAGCGGTGCAGCTGCCAGAGCCCGGCGGCGATCAGCAGCGCGAGGATGAGCCCGACGGCGATCAGCACCCGGAGCCAGATCCGGCGCCTGCGCGGCGCCTTCGGCGCGTCAGCGTGCAGTTCATTCATAACAAACGGTTCCTTTTTCTTCAAGTTTGTATTCTACACTATATCATATTCGTCCTGCCGATTCAATCCGGACAGCCGCCGGGAGTTTTCCAATATTTTAAAAATTCGTTTCGGAGATGAAAAACCCGGGGCTTCCGAACCAGAAGCCCCGGGTGGGAACGAAGTGATTTTATAATCCGAGGTTGCGTGCCACGCCAGTGACAAAGTCCTGCACGTTCGTGACGATGCCGCGCGCCGAGAGGCTGCCGCGGTCCGAGAGCTTGTTGACGGTGAACTCGGCCACGTCCACGCAGTAGAAATAGACCTGCCGCACGGTGCCGTCCGGCAGCACACGGAAGGAGGGCGTCATATTGCCGACGGCGATGGAATGGAGCATCGTGGCCAGGCATATGACGGTGGTGGCGCTGCGGATCTGGGCGCGCATCGCGTCCTGCGCCTCATAGACGTTGCCGATCACCTCGGGCAGCGGGCCGTCGTCGCGGATCGAGCCGCCGAGCACGAAGGGAACGCCTTTTTTGACGCAGCTGCAGATGATGCCGCCCTCGAGCTTTTCCTGCTCGATGAAGGCCGGGATGCTGCCGCACTGGCGGACGCGGTTGATGGTGTCAAGGTGGTTGTGGTGTCCGCCGGGCATGTTTTCGAGGGTGTGGATGTCCTGTCCGAGCGCGGTGTGCAGCCAGGCGCCCTCCAGGTCGTGGGTGGCGAGGGCGTTGCCCGCCATCAGGCAGTGGACATAGCCGTTCTCCACAAGCTTGCCGAAGGCCTCGCGCGCCCCGGCGTCGAAGCTCAGCGCCGGGCCAGCGACCCAGACGATCTTGCCGTGCTCGCGCTCATAGCGCAGCAGCTCGCTGATCTCGCTGTAATCGCGGGAAAAGCCCGTCTCGCGGGAGCGGTTCTGGCGGAAGGCGAAGAGCTCGCGCCCGCCGGCGGTCTCGTTGAAGCCGTCGGCGTGAACGTAAATGCCCTCGCTGCCGTCCTCCGTGCGGTTGACGACGACGGGGTCGCCCTTTTTCAGATGGCGGAACTCCTTGACCGCGAAGCGCCCGTTTTCATAGACGGCGACGCAGTCCATGCGGCTCTCCTCCGCCATCAGCCACTGACCGTTGATTTTGAAGTATTCCGGAAAAATGCTCATCGCGTGGAAATGCTCCGGCGCGGCGTGATCGCAGGGCGCGGGGCGCAGCGTCACGTCCGGGGCGTTCATAAAGCGGGGCTCGGAAAAATCAGGGGCGGTGTATGCTCTCAGCGTAAAGGACATGGCAGTATCTCCTTATATTATTCCAGATTGAATCATTTGCAGAGCTTTCCAGAAGAACCTGGCATCCCGGGGAATTCGATCGTTTTTGGCGGAGCTTTGCTTCGGCAAAAACTCCCTGAGGCGAGCCAGGCGAGCCCTCGCGCCGACCAAACGAGGCTTGCTCCCCCGTAAGCCGAGTGCGATGGGCGCGAGTGCTTCCGTGGTGAAACAGGGTTTCACCACGGAAGGATCAGAATCCTAAGCTGTCGTTGACGAGGATCACGTGGATGCGATCCTTCTGGCGGGAGAAGCGAGTGATGAGTATTTCGCAGCAGATGGTGTCCGGGGATTTGCAGTTCATGCAGGAGCCGGTTTTGGAGCAGGGGGTGGAGAGCCCGAAGCGCTGGGCGTTGATGGGCGCGGCGACGTTGCGGGCGCGCTTCATGGCAGTGTCGAGATCGGGGCAGACCTTGTTCATGCCGACGATCAGCACCAGCTTTTTCGGGCCGAAGGCGATGGCGGAGACGCGGTTGGCGTTGCCGTCGACGTTCACCATCTCGCCGTCCTCGGTGATGGCGTTGGCGCTGGCGAGGAACACGTCCGCGTCGTAGGCCGCGAGCATGGCGGCGCGCTTGTCCTCGATGAGATTGCGGTCGATGAAGTTGTAGTTTCCGGCCTTCAGGGCCTCGGGCAGGCCGATCTCCCACACGCTCTGGCCGCCGCCCATCGTGACGGTGCTTCCCTCCGGAATCAGAGAGAGGGCGAGCGCGAGGGCCTCCTCGCGGCCGGCGGCGTAGTAGCCGCTCATGTTGCGGGATTCGAGTCCTTTGATGAGCTTCTGCGCGAGCAGCTCATTGCGTTTGACGATGTTTCTGTCCATGAATGATCCTCCTGTCTGATCCGTGCGGGATTCATGTTCTTCCCAAAGACAGCATATCATGCTTTCGGCGGGAAATCAACTCGGACAGGCGTGATTTTTTGCCCGTCCGGCGGGAAAGCGGCACAAGGCGGGGCACACTACTTTTTTGTTGACGCGCGGCGGACGACGGATTATAATGGCAAGGTATGGTGGTGAGAAATGGCTTTCCACCCTACCGCTTGGGATATGCCTTCGGACATATGCCGGGCGGAATAAAACAGCTCCTCCCGGAAGGAGGAAACGGAGAGGCTGTTAGCGCCTGGCCCGTAACAGGGTGACGAGGAATGGCAGTTGTCGAAAGACTCGGCGGATGCTGCCACGGCGAGCGGTCTCCGCTCCCGCGCACGCGGGAGGGAGAGCCGGAAAAGTGCGCCGTCAGAGAGAGGATAAAAAGCGGAATCAAAACCGTAACAGAGCCTCTCTCATCACTTTTGGTTTTGCGCCCCCGGAAGCCGGACGGCGCGGAAAACAAGCGGCCGGAGCCGCAGAAAGTGAGACAAATAGCTATGCGTGTTGTCATTCAGGACGATTATAACAAAATGTGCCAGTGGGCGGCGGGCTATATCGCCGCCAAAATCAGGGCCCACAACGAGGGACCGGAGAAGGACCGCCCCTTTGTGCTCGGCCTGCCGACCGGCTCGAGCCCGATCGGCGTTTACAAAGAGCTTGCCCGCCGGAACCGGGTCGGGGAGCTGTCCTTCGCCAATGTCGTGACCTTCAACATGGACGAGTATCTCGGCCTGCCCCATGAGCATGACCAGAGCTACTGGTACTTCATGCACGACAATTTCTTCGACCATCTGGTCGATATGAAGCCGGAGAACATCAACATCCTCAACGGCATGACCGACGATCCCGAAAAGGAGTGCGCCGACTACGAGGCGAAGATCGCCTCCTACGGCGGCATCGACCTCTTTATGGGCGGCATCGGCGTGGACGGGCATATCGCCTTCAACGAGCCGTATACGAGCCTCTCTTCCCGCACCGGCGTACGCAATCTGACGACCGATACGCGCATCGTCAACAGCCGCTTCTTCGGCAATGACCCCGAGAAGGTTCCGGCGCAGGCGCTGTCCGTCGGCGTCGGCACGGTGACGGATTCCAAAGAGGTGCTGATCCTCATCAACGGCCACAACAAGGCCAGAGCCCTCGCGGCGACCGTGGAGGGCGGCGTGAGCCAGAAGTGGACCTGCTCGGCGCTGCAGCTGCACAACGCGGCGATCATCGCCTGCGACGAGGCCGCCTGCGGAGAGCTGACCGTGGACACCTACAAGTATTTCCTGGACATCGAGAGAGGGGAGCGGCTGTAATGTATACGATCACCGAACTCTACGATCTCGAGCATACCCTCGCCGCCGAGTATCTGCGCGGCTTCACCTACCCCTGGGAGGCGCTCAGGGGGATCAAGGACATGATTCTGCGGCTCGGCCCGACGCTGGGCGAGGACTATGAGGAGATCCGGCCGCAGGTCTGGGTGCACAAAACGGCGAAGGTCTTCCCCTCCGCGTATCTCGGCGCGCCCTGCATCATCGGGCCGAACACCGAGGTGCGCCACTGCGCCTTCATCCGCGGCTCCGCCCTCGTCGGCGCCGACTGCGTGGTGGGCAATTCTGTCGAGCTCAAAAACGTGATCCTCTTCGACCATGTGCAGACCCCGCACTACAACTATGTCGGCGACTCCATCCTCGGCTACTGCAGCCACATGGGCGCCGGCAGCATCACCAGCAACGTCAAGTCCGACAAAAAGCTCGTCGTCGTGCACAACGGGACGGAGCATTTCGAGACCGGCATCAAGAAATTCGGCGCCATGCTCGGCGACTATGTGGAAGTCGGCTGCAACGCCGTCTGCAACCCCGGCACCGTCATCGGCCGCCACAGCAACGTCTACCCGACCTCCTGCGTCAGAGGCGTCGTTCCGGAAAACAGCATCTGGAAGGACAACGGGGAAATCATCCACAAGGAGGAACGGTAAGCGATGGGCAAATATTTCGGAACGGACGGCTTCCGCGGAGAGGCCAACAAGAACCTGACCTATGAGCACGCCATTCAGATCGGCCGCTTCCTCGGCTGGTACTACGGCGCGCGGCTGAACAAGAAGGCCCGCGTCGTCATCGGCAAGGACACCCGCCGCAGCTCCTATATGTTCGAGTATGCGCTCTGCACCGGCCTGATGGCCAGCGGCGCGGACGCCTATATCATGCACGTCACCACCACGCCCTCGGTCGCCTACATCACCCGCGTCGACGGCTTTGACTGCGGCATCATGATCTCCGCGTCCCACAATCCCTACTATGACAACGGCATCAAGCTCCTCAACGGCAGCGGCGAGAAGATGGACGAGGAGACCATCCTCAAGGTCGAGGACTACATCGACGGCAAGCTCGACGTCCCCATCGCCGGGCGCGAGAACATCGGCCGCACGGTGGACTATGTCGCCGGGCGCAACCGCTATATCGGGCACCTGATCTCCATGTCCAAGTACAGCTTCAAGGGCGTCAAGGTCGGCCTCGACTGCGCCAACGGCGCCTCCTGGCAGATCGCCAAGGGCGTGTATGAGGCCCTCGGCGCGAAGGTCTACGTCATCAACGACCATCCCGACGGCTACAATATCAACACCGACTGCGGCAGCACCCACATTGAGCATCTGCAGAAATTCGTCGTGGACAACGGCCTTGACATCGGCTTTGCCTTCGACGGCGACGCCGACCGCTGCCTCGCGGTGGACGAAAAGGGCAATCTCGTCACCGGCGACCACACGCTCTACATCTACGGCCTGTACATGAAGGAGCGCGGCAAGCTCCTCAACAACAAGGTCGTCACCACCGTCATGTCGAACTTCGGCCTGTACAAGGCGCTCGACAAGGTGGGCATCGAATACGACAAGACCAAGGTCGGCGACAAGTACGTGTATGAGAACATGGTGCAGACCGGCAACCGCATCGGCGGCGAGCAGAGCGGCCACACCATCTTCCTCAAGTATGAGACGACCGGCGACGGCATCCTCACCTCGCTCAAGCTGATGGAGGTCATGCTCGCAAAGGAGAAGCCGATGAGCGAGCTGGCGGCCCCGGTGGTGTTCTACCCGCAGGTGCTCAAGAACGTGCGCGTCAGGAGCAAGCCCGAGGCGCAGAACGACCCCGACGTGCAGAAGGCGGTCGCCGCCGTGGCCGAGACGCTGGGCGACACCGGGCGCATCCTGGTGCGCGAGTCCGGCACGGAGCCGGTGATCCGCGTCATGGTCGAGGCGGAGACGGACGAGATCTGCGAGAAATACGTGGACGACGTGATCCGCGTGATCACCGAAAAGGGCCATCTGGCGTAACCTATCAAAAACAGGGATGAGAAGTTGTTTCTCATCCCTGTTTTTTAGTTTTTAGTTTGTAGTTTTTAGTTTTTAGCAGAACGAAAGGCGAATTCGCACAAAACAGCGAATTCGCCTTTCGTTTTTTGCTGTTGTGGGTACGCCGCGCGGGACGTCCGGGGGCCGTCCCCTACAAGAAACCGCAGCAGTTTCTGTTTTGACGCGGAGTCCGACGGCCTCGCCCGTTCTTCTAAAAACTAAAAACTAAAATCTAAAAACTACTCCCCGCGCACCTTCTGCAGCGCGTCTTCGGCGCGCTCCTTCACACCTTGGATGAGACCGCCGATGCGCTCGGTGACGCTCGCGCCGTCCAGGGCGCTGCGCACGTCGTCGCCGCCCTCAAAGAACAGCGCCAGCGCGCCGGGGCCGACGTGGCAGCCTGTGACGGGCTCGTAGTCGACGCTGATGATCTCCTTCGGCGGGCATTTGCGCCGGAGAAGCGCGATCAGCTTTTCTGCGTCCTCGCGGCAGGCGGCGTTGACGACGCCGACGGTCTGCGTCTCGGGCGCGGCGGCCAGCGTCTCGTATTTCTCCGCCAGCGCCTCGATGGAGCGTTTGCGCCCGCGCAGCTTGGCGAAGGCCACGATCCTGCCCTCCTCGTCGCCCTTCAGAAGGGGCTTGATGTTCAGCACGGTGCCGACGATGGCGGAGAGGTTGCTCAGCCGCCCGCCCCTGCGCAGGAACATCAGGTCGTCCACCGTGAACACATTGCACATCCGCGTGCTCAGCCGTTCCATCGCCTCCGCGGTCTCGGAAAAGCTCATGCCCCGGTCGCGGCACTCGGCGGCGCGCAGCGCGACGAGGCCCTCGCCCAGCGCGGCGCCGCGCGTGTCGATGGCGCGCACGCTCCGCTCCGGGTAGCTCTCGCGCAGCAGCTGCGCGGCGATGTTCGCGGAGTTGTAGCTGCCGCTGATGCCGGAGGACATGCTGATGAACAGCACATCCTGCCCCGCACGCAGGTAGGGCTCGAAGAAGTCGGCGTACTGCTGGGGGCTGATCTGGGTCGTGGTGACGACCTGCCCGCCCTTCATCGCGCGGTAAAAGTCCGCGCCGTTGAATTGCTCGATATCCAGACAGACGTGATCCTCGCCGTTCACCGTGTAGGTAAAGGGGATCACGCCGATGTTGTTCCCGTCGGTCAGACGCCTGGGCAGGTTGCCCGACGTGTCGGTCAGTACGGCAAAAGACATGAGTGTTAAGCCTCCTTTGTCGGATCCTGCGGCCCGCACAGGCCACAACGGTATCTTAGCCCCGTCGCCCCGAAAAGGCAAGCTACTCCCGCCGCCCGGGCGGTAGAAAGCGCGGCTCCGCCTCTCTACGCGCCGTAGAATCCACGAAAAAAGTTCTCTCTTCCTTCAAAATCAGCAAAAATCCAAAACAAAAAATGTCCGGGCGGCTCCTTGAGCCGCCCGGACGCTAAAAACTAAAAACTAAACACTAAAAACTACTTCGCCTTGCGCTCGGCGAGCTGACGGCAGATGTCGTCGTACTCGGCCTCATCGAGCTTGTAGTACTTCTGGTACAGGATGTACGAGGCGAACATCAGCACGCAGGGGAGCACGGTCATGACCAGCATCAGGCCGTTGACCTGCCCGGGCTGCACGCCCTGCAGCAGAGCGTCGATGGCCTCGGCCTTCTGCTCGGCGCTGATGACGCCCTGGTTGGCCAGCTGCTCCTGCTCGGCGATGCCGTTGGTGTACTTCAAGAGGCCGAAGACGATGTAGGTGCCGCTGGCGATGGCCACGGTGAGCGCGGAGGCGAGCTTCGTGAGGAAGGGACGCAGCGAGGAGACGATGCCCTCGTCGCGGGTGCCGTGCTTGAGCTCGTTATATTCGACCGTGTTCATGATGGAGATCATCATGATGAGGTAGAAGCCGTACTGGCCGAAGTTGGCGAGCATATAGCCGAGGGTGACGATGATGAACTTGAGGTCGAAGCCTGCGACCACGGCGATGCCCTTCGGCATGAACAGACCCGGCAGCAGCATCAGCGCGTAGCCGACGGTGGAGACGACCATCAGCACGTGCATCAGCTTTTTGCGGTGCATGTGGCGGGAGATGGCGGGGTAGAAGATCATCAGGAAGCCCGTGACCATCATGCCCAGCATCTGGAACATCGTGAAGAAGCCGCCCTGGTAGCCGAAATCGACGTAGATATAGGTCGAGCCGATGCCGGACAGGACGATGCCGTTGCCGATCTGCTGCAGCAGGAAGATCAGCGCGATCCAAAGCAGCTGGTCGTTGCCGGTGATGGTGGTCCAGATCTTCTTGAAGCTGACGGGCGGCACGGGGTCGTCGTTGCAGTTGCGCTGCTCCTTGACGCCGAATACCGTGAAGGCGAGGAAGGCGGGGCCGAGGATCGCGATTACCAGCGCGACGATGCCGTAGGCCGTGACGGCGTTGCCGCCGATGGCCTGGTCGCCGGCGGTCAGCATCGGGATGAAGGCCGCGGCCATCATGCCGCCGATGCCGGCGAAGAGTGTGGCGCGGGAGGTGAACTGGTTGCGGGTGTTGGCGTCAGAGCTCAGCGCGGGCACCATGCCCCAGTAGGAGATGTCGTGCATGGTGTAGGTGATGGAATAGAGGAAGTAGACCACGCCGAAGAACCAGACGAAGGGCCAGCCCTGGAGCCTGGTGTTGAAGGCGGCGTAGATGACGAGGGAGGTCGTCAGGATGCCGATGACGAGCCAGGGCTTGAACTTGCCCCACTTGGTGCGGGTGCGCTCGATGATGTTGCCCATGATGGGGTCGTTGAGCGCGTCGAAGACACGCGCGGCGATCATGATGCCGGCGATGGCGGACAGCTGCGCGGCAGTGAGCTGCCGGGTGAAGAGCACGAAGGTGTACAGATAGCTCGTCACCAGGTTGTACATCATGTCGCGGCCCACGGTGCCGAGGGGGAACATGATGAGGTTGCGCTTGGTGATGCGTTTGTCTTCCATGATTCACTCTCTTTTCTTATGTTTTTCCGGGTACTGCTCCTATCATATAACAGTCCGGGAAAAAACGCAAATACTTTATCTGCCCTTTTCCTCAGTTGTGCTCGACCTGCAGGCGGCAGAGATAATAGCCGTCGTGGCCGTTCTGCTCGACGGGCCAGGCCTCGGCGGTGCCGGTGGCGACACAGCTGATGCGTCCCGTCGCCTCAACGGTCTGCGCCTCGGCGAAATTCATGCGGTAGAAGGCGCCGTCGATGCCCCGGCTCCAGTATTCGTCCAGATTGACGTCATACACGTTGAAGCTCAGCAGGACGGTCCCGCCCGGCTGGCTCTGGCTGGAGGTCACCACGGCAAAGCGGTTGTAGGCCTCGCCGTCACCGGCCGGGAAATAGAATTTCCCATTTTCAAAGCGCACGTCCGGCCCCCAGAGCACGGTGGGCAGCACGCCCTCGGCGGGGTCGAGCTTCCGATTGAAGAAGCGGGCGCAGAGCTCGTTGACCGTGTCGAGGGTGATCACCTCATAGGTGAGATCGCCGGCGCTTTCGTAGCTGATCGCATCCTGGCGGTTGATCTTGCAGAAGCGGTGCGCAAAGCGCGCCAGCTCGTAGTCCGAGCCGTTTTCCTCGGGATAGCCGGACATGAACTGCTCGACAAAATCGCTGATGAAAATATTGGCCCAGTACTGCCGGTCTCCGCTCAGATCCAGGAAGTCGGTCTCGTAGGTCGCGGAGAAATCCTTCAGGTCGATGTAGTAGGGGATGCTCTGCGTCGTGTAGGGATCCATCCCGCCCGTGTAGTGGATCACCAGCCTGTCCGGCCCGGCCCAGCTCATGTCGGTGGGCCAGAAATAGTCGCTGCTCACGCTGGGGAGGGACGCGAGCGTTTTTCCCTCGCAGTCGCAGGCAAAGAAATCCGGGCCGTAGTAGCCGCAGAGATAGACGCTGCCGTTTGCCTCGTCGATGATGCCCGAGATGCTCGCACCGCCGAACTCATCGTTTTTCCACAGCTCCTCGCCGTCAGCGAGCGACAGGCAGACGACGGTGCCGTTGTGATTGAGGTAATAGCGGTCCCGCCAGGCGCCGATCGGCTGGATCAGCGTCAGCTCCGTGCGGTAGTCCGTGGTGTAGATCCGCTTCCAGAGCTCCTGGCCGTCGGCGCTCATGCCGGTGAATTCCACGTGCTCGATCTCGGTCGTCTCGCCGTAATGAACCTGCACCTCGACGGCCTCCGGTGCGGGCTGCGGCTCTTCGGTGACGGCGGGGCTCTCGGGCGCAGCCGTCTCGGAAACGGCGGCAGGCACTTCGGTCGGGGCGGCAGTTTCGGCGGGCGCGGGAGAGGCTTCCTGTGCCGCCGGTGTGCCGCCGCAGGCGGACAGCAGCGCCAGCAGAGCAAGGAGCAGCGCGATCAGACGCAGACTGTGTTTCATGGGAAAGACCTCCAAATGTTGTTTCTGTATCATTATCAAAAGAATAGCGCGGCCCGTTCCGCCCGTCAAGGCGGCGTCGCGGCGATTTAAGAAAGCTTAAGCGTCCATGCCGTTGATGCTCACGGCGACGCCGCCGTTATCGAGCACCTCGACGAGCGCCCAGGTCAGGCGGCTGCCCTTGCCGGCGGTGCCGGGATTTACGAGCAGCACGCCGCCGCACTGCTCCTGCATGGCCCGGTGCGTGTGCCCGAACATCGCGATCGCGCAGCCGCGCTCCTCGGCGGCGTAGGCGAGCCGATCCGGGCCCTCCCAGTCCACACCGTAGCTGTGCCCGTGGCAGATCAGCGCCTTCACCGGCCCGAGCGGGACGATGTCCGCCAGCGGCGCGATCGGCATGAGATCGCAGTTGCCGCACACGCGGTAGAGCGGGATGTCGGGAAACTCGCGCTCCAGGCAGAGCGTGTCGCGGTCGTGGTCGCCCAGATGGATGATCAGATCGGGGCGGCAGCGGCGCACGGCCTCCAGCATCGGCGCGGTGTTGTGATGGGTGTCGGAAAAAACGGCGGCGCGCATGGGAATACCTCCTGTCGAAAAACGGGGTATCATTGCCCCGGGGGATGAATAGAATGGAACAAAGGGGAGGGATGGGCGTGCAAAATCTGGAAAAGCTCGGGGAAGAGCTGCGGCGCAGCGGACAGGCGGAGCGGCTGAAGGCGCTCTCGTCCACGGCCGACGGGCAGCGGCTCGGGCAGATGGTGGATCGCTCGGCGCTGAGCGAGGCGCTGAAAAAGGGCGACGCCGAGGCGCTGCGCGGCATCATGAGCCGGGTGCTGGCAACGGCGGAGGGGCAGCGCCTCAGCGCCGAGGTGCAGAAGCTGCTGCGGGAGAAGGGCCATGGATGAGCTCGAGGGCCAGATCCGCCAGGTGCTGGGCGACCCGGAGCAGATGGCGCAGATCATGGGCATCGCGCAGAGCCTGATGGGGGAGGGCGCGGCGCCCTCCCCGCCGCCCGCGCCGTCCCCGCCGCCCGCGCCGCCTCCGGCGGAGAGCGGGCTGATGAGCAGGCTCGGCGCGCTGATGAAGGGGCCGGCCGCGTCCAACGCCCAGCAGGCGCTGCTGCAGGCCATCCGGCCCTATCTGTCCGAAAAGCGGCAGCGGAAGGTGGACCGCGCCCTGCAGATCACGCGCATGGCGCATCTGGCGAAGCTCGCCATGGAGGGCCTGGGGGGATCGGAGCATGCCTAAGCATTATCAGGGAAACAGCGGACGCTTTTCCTGGGTGGAGCCGCCCCGCCCGCCGGAGCCTCCTCCGGGGCCGCCCCCGGAAGCGAACAGGCCGCCTCCGCCGCCTGCGCAAGGGAGCGCGCCGGAGCCTCCGCCGCCCGCCGCGCCCCTCGGGCTGCAGCTGCTGCCGAAGCTCCTGGGCGAGCTGGAGACCGAGGATCTGATCCTCCTGCTGCTGTGCTGGCTCCTCTACCGGGAGAGCGGCGACAGCGACTGGCTGATCGTCCTCGGCGCGCTGATTTTGGGATAAAAGCCCGGGACTGCCCGGGCTTTTATCATATCACACCGCAAAAGGAAAATAAAGATTGCATTTGCGCGGCGTTTCGCTTAGAATAGCTCCGCTGTGAGGTGCGATATGAAACAGAACTCTCTGATCGGCGACCGGGCCTTCTACCGCCGGGTTCTGGCGGTGATGACGCCGGTGCTGATCCAAAATGTGATCACCAATTTCGTCTCCCTGCTCGACAACCTCATGGTCGGGCAGGTGGGCACGGAGCAGATGTCTGGCGTTGCCATCGTCAACCAACTGCTCTTCGTCTATAATCTCTTCCTGTTCGGCGGCATGGCCGGGCCGGGCATTTTCACGGCCCAGTATTTCGGCCGCGGCGACCGGGACGGCGTGCGCCACACCTTCCGGGCCAAGCTCTGGGTCGGCCTCGGCGGTTGGCTGGTCTTTTCGCTGCTGCTGCTCTTCGGCGGGCGGGAGCTGATTTCGCTCTTCCTGCACGAGGGCGGCGAGGCGCTCGACCTTGGCAAGACCCTCGACAGCGGCCTCGGCTATCTGCACGTGATGATGCTGCAGATGCTGCCCTTCGCGCTGCAGCAGGTCTATGCCAGCACTCTGCGCGAGACGGGCGAGACGCTGCTGCCGATGAAGGCGGGCATCATCGCGGTGTTCGTCAACCTGGTCTTCAACTACATCCTGATCTTCGGCAAGCTCGGCGCCCCGGCGCTCGGCGTGACCGGCGCCGCGATCGCCACGCTGATCTCGCGTCTCGCGGAGCTCGGCATCATCCTCGTCTGGACGCGGCGGCACCGCGCCCGTTTCCCCTTCCTCGAGGGCGCGCTGCGCTCGCTGCGCGTGCCCGGGCCGCTGCTGCGCCAGATCGCTCTGACCGGCGCGCCGCTGATGCTCAACGAGCTGCTGTGGTCGGCGGGCATGACCGCCCTCAACCAGAGCTATTCGCTGCGCGGGCTGGAGGTGGTCTCGGCGATGAACATCTCCTCCACGGCCTCCAATCTGTTCTTCTGCGCCTTCTTCTCGATGGGCACCACGGTGTCGATCATGATCGGGCAGCTGCTGGGCGCGGGCGAGCTGGAGCGCGCCGTGGACGAGGACCGGAAGCTCATCGCCTTTTCCGTCGCGCTGTGCACGGCGGTGGGCGCGCTGATGGTCTTTGTCGCGCCGCTGCTGCCGGAGCTGTACAACACCACCGACGCCGTCAAGGCGCTGGCGGTGCGGCTCTTGTGGGTGAGCGCGGCGATGATGCCGGTCAACGGCTATACAAACGCCTGCTATTTCACCCTGCGCTGCGGCGGCAAAACGCTCATCACCTTCCTCTTTGACAGCGCCTTTGTCTGGGTCGTGTGCATGCCGGTGGCCTTCGTGCTCTCGCGCCTGACGGCGCTGCCGATCCTGCCGATGGTCATCATCGTCAACGCCCTCGACCTCATCAAGTGCGCGGTGGGCTTTTTCCTCGTGCGCAGCAAAAAATGGGTCAACAATCTGGTGGCATAAACTTGCAGAGTTTGCGCATCTGTGCTATGTTATTAGAAGATAACCGAGATACAGAAAGGTGTGACGGATGATGAAGCAATGTCCGCAATGCGGCAGCCGCTACGGCGACGATCATAAGTTCTGCAGCGCCTGCGGGAGCCTGCTGGAGCCTGTCCCGGAGGAAACGCCCGCGCCGGAGGCCGAGGTCGTTCCCGCGCAGCCGGAGGAAGCGGCGCCTGTCACGGAGATCCCGGCGGCCGAACCCGCCGCCGAGCCCGCCGAGGAGCCTGCTCCCCAGCCGGAGGAGACTCCTGTGACCGAGCCGGAGCCGGCGGCTGAGCCGGAGGAGGAGAAAAAGCCGAAGCGCGAAAAGCCGAAGGTCGGCGTCGGCCGCCGGATCCTGGCGGTGCTGCTGAGCCTGTTGCTGTTCGTGTTCCTGCTCGCGCCTGCGCTGGGCTACTCCGCGCGCCGCGCCACCACCGAAGAGGGGATCCGGGCGATCCTGGAGGACGTCAGCCTGGCCGGGCTGCACGCCGCGCCCTTCTTTGACGACGTGGACGACGAGGATCTGACGCTCAGCGAGCTTCTGAGCGAGGATCTGAACAGGATCGGCCTCAAGATCGGCGAGTCCTCGGTCGCGAAGATCCTCAACAGCGGCGCGATGAAGACCTATCTGGCCTCGCAGACGGCGCCGGTGTTCGCGGACATTTACAGCGGCCGCACCCGCTTCGAGTTCGACCCGCAGAGCCTGCGGGACGAGCTGCTCAGCGGCGGGACGAGCTTTGTGCTGCTGAAGGAAAAGGTGGAGCTGAGCGCCGCGGAGGCCGCCGACGTGACGCGGCTGCTGACCGGCTACGGTCTGGCTGACGCGCTCAGCCGCGACGCCGTGAAGGAGAACTACCCCGGCGTCAACCGGGCGATGAACCTCTGCCTGAGCTATATCACGATCATCGCGCTGCTCGTCGCGGCGCTTGTGCTGATCGTGCTGATCTTCTCGGTCAACCGCCGCCGTTTTGCCTTCTGCTGCGGCGACGTCGGCGGCGCGGCGATCGGCGCCGGCGCGGTGCTGACCCTTGCGGCGGTGCTTGCGCGCCTGCTGCCGCGGGTCTGGCGCGCGATCGTCGGCGGCAGCGAGCTGCTGGCGGAGGCCAGCGCCGGGGTGCTGTTTTACAACATCCGCATCGGCCTGATCCTGCTCGGCGCCGGCCTCGTGCTGGCCATCCTCGGCCGCCTGCTTCGCGGCAAAAAGGCGGAGTGAGCGCCTGTGAAAAATCCCCGGTCTTTCGACCGGGGATTTTTCATGTACCGTTATAAGAAGCTACTTCGACAGCTCGTTATACTTCCGGATCGCAATAGCGAGGATGTCCATCGCGCGCTCGAGCTGCGGCACGTCCAGCACATAGGCCATGCGCACCTCGTTGAGCCCCTTGCCCGGGGTGGCGTAGAAGGGCGCGCCGAAGGCGTACATCAGCGTTTCGCCCTGGTCCTCGAACTCGGTCAGCAGCCATTTCTGGAATTTTTCCGCGTCGTCCACCGGCAGCGCCGCCATGACGTAGAAGGCGCCCTTGGGCTCGGCGCACACGACGCCGGGGATCTGGCGGAGCTTGCGCAGCATCGTGTCGCGCCGCTCGCGGTAGAGCTTGCGCATCGCGACAAAATACTCCGAGCCGACCGAATAGAGCGCGGCGGAGGCCAGCTGATCGGCCATCGTGGAGCTGAGTCTCGTCTGGCACCACTTGAGCGCGTGGCCCATCAGCTCGCGGTTGCGGGAGATGAGCATGCCGATGCGCGCACCGCAGGCGGAAAAGCGCTTGGACACCGAGTCGATGACGACGACGTTGTCCTCATAGCCCTCATACTGCAGGGCGCTCATCAGCGGCTCGCCGTTATAGGTGAATTCGCGGTACACCTCGTCGCAGATGAGGAACAGCTTATGCTTTTTCGCGATATCCAGCATCAGCTTCAGCTCCTCCGGCGTCAGCACGGCGCCGGTGGGGTTGCCGGGGTTGGTGATCATGATGGCGCGGGTGCGGCGGTTGATGCAGGCCTCCACGCGCGCCTTGTCGGCGAAGCGGTAGCCCTCCTCGGGGCTGGTGGTGATGGGGCGCACCTTCGCGCCGGTGAGCCTGACCATGGTGGCGTAGTTCGGGTAGAAGGGCTCGGGAATGACGATCTCATCGCCGTTTTCCAGAATACAGGCCATCAGCATCTGCAGCGCCTCGCTGCCGCCGTTGGTGACCAGAATATCGTCCTGCTCAAGCTGCACGCCGAAGCCGTCATAGTAGTGCCGCACGGCCTCGAGCATCTCCGGCAGGCCGTTGGAGGGCGCGTAGGAGAGCACGGGGCTGGAAAACTGCCTGAGCGTCCGGTAATAGATTTTGGGCGTGGCGATATCGGGCTGTCCGATGTTCAGGTGATAGATATGCACGCCGCGCTTTTCCGCCTCGGCGGCGAGGGGCGCGAATTTGCGCATCGGGGACAGGCCGCAGCTTTCGATCCGGGAAGAAAACTTCATGGGATCACATCCTTTCTTATTAACCCTGTTATATCACAGCCAGGCCCGCGATTCAAGCACAGATTGCGCCGGGCATGGGATGGTGCTATACTGATACTATTCTTCAATAAGACTAGTATGAGGCAAAAAACAAACAGGGAGGCATCCACCATGAAACGACAGGCGCCGATCCGGTATCTGCCGGAGACCGATTCGACCAATCTCGCCATCCGCCGCCTGGCGGCCGAGGGCGCGGCGGAGGGAACGGTGCTCTGGGCCGCGCGGCAGACGGCGGGGCGCGGAAGGCTCGGGCGCAGCTTTGCCTCGCCCGAGGGCGGGCTGTATTACTCGATGCTGCTGCGCCAGAGCGCCGAGCCGGCGCGCGACCTGCAGCTGACCCCGGCGGCCGCGGTGGCGGCGGCGCGCGCGCTCGAGCGCGAATGTGCGCTGCGCTGCGGCATCAAGTGGCCAAACGACCTCGTCTGCGGCGGCAGGAAGCTCTGCGGCATCCTCTGCGAGAGCTTTGAAGCGCGCGGCGCGCGCTATGTAGTGCTGGGCATCGGCCTGAACGTCAACACCGAAGTCTTTCCGCCGGAGCTGCGGGAGATCGCCGTCTCGGCCCGGCAGCTCACCGGACGGGACACGCCGCTGCCCGCGCTCGCCGGGACGCTGACGGAGGAGCTGGACGCCGCGGTGGAGGCCGCGCGGAAAAACGATCCCGCGCTGCTGGACGAGTACCGCGCCCGCTGCGTCAGCGTCGGGCGCGAGGTGCTGCTCCTGCGCGGCGGCGAGAGCCGCCCGGCCTTCGCTCTGTCGGTCGGCGAGGATTATTCCCTCCGCGTCCGCCTGCCGGACGGCTCGATCGAGGACGTGCGCTTCGGCGAAGTTTCGCTGAGGAGTTAGGAATTAGGAGTTAGGAATTAGGAGTTAGGAATTAGGAGTTAGGAATTAGGAGTTAGGAATTAGGAGTTAGGAATTAGGAGT
>ODAJ012046240.1_pt1 | contig 28292 bp, 24 predicted proteins | sample 1539241 | NCBI WGS metagenome assembly ODAJ01 (sample SAMN02144231, study PRJEB22623) | gut metagenome | biome: sheep rumen | host: Ovis aries | place: New Zealand
CGGACTGGCATACAATGCTTATGCTGCCTATGTACGTCCGGATTACAAAGACCAGTCGGAGTATTTCTTCACACACATCATCACGCAGAACGACAAGATGATGGACTGCGTGCGCCAGTTCCACAGTATTCTCGACACCATTCCACAAAGCGACGCTGCTTTCGCTATCGCCAAAGATGCGCTGACGAAACGTCTCGCCAGCAGACGTGTTACAAAGTTCGGTATCATCAACGCATGGCTTAACGCACAGAATCGCGGCATAGACTACGACATCAACGAGCGTATATACAATGCTCTGCCAGACATACAGCTGAAGGATATTGTAGATTTCGAACAGAAGAACATCGCCAACAAGCCTTACCGCTATGTCATCCTCGGCGACGAAAAGGAACTGGACATCAAGGCGCTGGAGAAGATCGCTCCGATAAAGAGACTTACAACAGAAGAAATATTTGGTTATTAAACCTAGGAGAACCTAGGAGAACCTAGGAATACCTAAAAATAAAAAAAAGACAATATGAACCCAGAATTTAAGTACGCCCCAATGTTTCAGTTGGGCAAAGACACAACAGAATATCGGTTGCTGACGAAAGAAGGCGTCACGACATCCGAATTCGAAGGAAAAGAGATTATCAAAGTCAGTAAGGAGGCGTTGACACGTCTTGCTCAAGAAGCCTTCCACGACGTAGAATTCATGCTCCGTCGTGAACACAACGAGCAGGTAGCAAAGATTCTGCACGACCCCGAGGCTTCGGAGAACGACAAGTATGTTGCTCTGCAGTTCCTCCGCAATGCCGACGTAGCCTGCAAGGGCATACTGCCATTCTGTCAGGACACCGGAACGGCAATCATTCACGGCGAGAAAGGACAGCAGGTATGGACGGGCTTCGAGGACGAGGAGGCACTCTCTCTCGGTGTCTATAACACCTTCACCCAGGAGAACCTGCGCTACTCGCAGAACGCTCCTCTTAACATGTACGACGAGGTGAACACCCGTTGTAACCTGCCTGCACAGATAGACATCGAGGCAGTAGAAGGAGCAGAATACCGTTTCGTTATGGTCGCTAAGGGTGGCGGCTCTGCCAACAAGACATACTTCTACCCTATGACAAAGGCTACCATCCAGAACGAAGGCACCCTACTGCCCTTCCTCGTAGAGAAGATGAAGAGTCTCGGTACCGCAGCATGTCCTCCCTACCACATCGCCTTCGTCATCGGCGGCACGTCGGCAGAGAAGAACCTCCTCACCGTGAAACTCGCATCAATAAAGTACTACGACTCACTGCCTACCACAGGCGACGAGACAGGACGCGCCTTCCGCGACGTCGATCTTGAGCAGAAGCTCCTCAAGGAAGCTTATAAGATTGGTCTTGGTGCACAGTTCGGAGGTAAGTATCTTGCTCACGACATCCGTGTCATCCGTCTTCCGCGTCACGGAGCCAGCTGTCCTATAGGTATGGGCGTCAGCTGCTCTGCCGACAGAAACATCAAGGCAAAGATAAATCGTGACGGCGTATGGCTCGAGAAGATGGACTGCAACCCCACAGAGCTCATCCCTGAGGAGTATCGTCGTCCAGGCGAAGGCGCCAAAGGTGTTGAGATAGACCTCAACCAGGGCATCGACGCCGTTCGTAAGGAACTCACCAAGTACCCCGTATCTACCAGAGTAAACCTCAAGGGCACAATCATCGTGGCACGCGACATCGCCCACGCAAAGCTCAAGGCACGTCTTGACGCTGGCGAGGAGATGCCACAGTACTTCAAGGACCACCCCATCCTCTATGCAGGTCCTGCCAAGACCCCCGAGGGCTACCCCTGCGGTTCTATGGGACCCACCACAGCCAACCGTATGGACCCGTACGTTGACGAGTTCCAGGACCACGGCGCATCACTCGTGATGATTGCCAAAGGAAACCGCTCACAGGTAGTCACCGACGCCTGCAAGAAACACGGCGGTTTCTATCTCGGTACCATCGGTGGCGTTGCCGCCGTACTCTCACAGTCAAGCATAAAGAGTATCGAGTGCGTAGAATATCCTGAACTCGGTATGGAAGCCATCTGGAAGATAGAAGTAGAAGACTTCCCCGCCTTCATCCTCGTTGACGATAAAGGCAACGACTTCTTCAAAGGAATTATCTAAAACAAATAACCCCGAGGCTTCCGTCTCGGGGTTATTTTTTCACTTTCTTATCTTACTACCTTCTTTCCATTCCTTATTACTATTCCTTTATAGTTGCTGTCAACGCGTTGACCTGCGAGGTTATAGTAATCATCCATTCTCAGTTCTGAATTCTCAATTGAACGAATTCCTGTGGGGTCGTAGTTGAATATAATGTCTATGCGCCCGGGGAATGCTGTCAGTTCTGTGGTCTTGCTGTCCTCGTAGTACGAGAGTACGAGGTAGTAGTTGTACTGCTTGTCAACGCCTGGCAGCGAGGTATATACTACGTCGGTAGTTCCTCCGGCGGGAATCTCTACGGTCTTTGTTACTTTTCTGAGCAGAGGCTGGTCGGTGTCGGCACGATATATCGTTGCCGAGATGTTGCGGTTATATGCTTCACTGGAAGCGTTCTTTACTTTTACGGTAACGTTCAGAGGATCTGTAACAACGCTGCTTGACACAATAGAAAGGTCATAGACATCCTTTGGTGTTGGAGAAATGGTGATTTGTCCGATGACGTTATTTCCTTTATCGTCGGTACATATCCATACGTTAAGGTCCTCAGTGGCGAGAGGAGTGAAGTAGAAATATACTTTCTCTGTAGCGCCTGGCTGCACATAGGCTCCTGCGACGCTAACTGCCTGTCCCTTTGAGGTTGTCTTGCTCTGGAAACAATATAACTCACCGCTGTACTCTTCGGTGCCGGTATTAGTTATCTCGGCAGTAAACTCGCAATCTTCCTTTGTAGATACGGCGTCGGTAAACTGCATATTCTCTGCTGCGAGTGATGTGCCGTCGTTATATACCTTCGACAGGGTTACCTTATTACCGCTGACTGTAGCCTTGAAGTACTCCATTTCGTAGCTGAACATAGGAACCCACTCTGTTGTTCCGGACTTCCTGCAGAGCATTGCCAGTCTGTAGGTGCCGTTGCCGCTGAACTGACTTGCACTGAGGTCATAGTCTGAATAGGCATAATCCCAATTCTGATGAAGGGGTGTGATATTCTTGTTTGTCTCTATAGAGATAATTGTGGGATTGTTGCTGTCGTCGAGGATTGCCAACGCTATATCGAACTGATAGGTCTTTGCGAGGTTGCTGACATAATAGACACGTGCCATCGAGCCATAGACCCATGTATCCTCGACACTTGCCTGGAGCATCAGCGGCGCTACCTCGCCAGCGTCGCCGGGACGACGAACACCACGTACGATGCTCTGTCCGTAGGTGAATCCGTCTTCTGTGGTACTTGCACCTATGGCAGAGGTGGTGGCAGGGTTGAGTATTGACAGACGGCACCATGAATTAAGGTATCTATTATAGCCCCATCCCCATGAGATGTGGAAGAGTCCGTTGCCGTCATATCCGTCGCATACGAAGGCATGTCCACCACCCGTTGACTGTCCGCAGTAGAACACGGGACGGCTGTTTGCCAACTCGAAATAGACCATGTTCTCCCACTCTTCTACGGTGATGTCGGTACGTCCTGTGAGTTGTGCTGACTCGTCGTATCCGAAATAGTTCACGAGGGCGTTTACCACGCTGAACTCCGATGCTCCAGAGCCCTGTGGGTCGTAGTCCATATAGTTTGCCTGTCCGCAATAGAGCATAAGCGTTGCCACAGCGTTCCCCTGGGCTGTAGTGTAATTCCCATTATACGAATTCTTCATGTTGTCCCAATCGAAAGTCGTTGCAGATAACTTAGGCATCTGTATTCTGTTGGTCTGTGTTCTATAAGCAGGAATCTCTGTCGTAGCATCCTGTGGCCACTTGTGATAATACATCACCTGTGCCAATGCTGTTGCCAGACATCCTGTTGCGGCACGTGTGCCGTTAACCAGCGGACACTTGTTATTATAAGGTTCTGTCTGACTCCAGTCCGACGTTGTCAGCGGATTGACAGATGGTGCGTCAAGCACGTACTGCACCTGTTGGATATTATGGTCCTGAAGATATTTTATCTGTCGTTCGTACTCGCCAATCCACCACTTCATATTCTCGGGCATCTCGTCCTCGTTGAACTGTGCGCCCTCGACATATCCAAGGATAGGCTCTGTCTGGTCGTCGCCAGAGACAATAACAAAACCGTTGTCGGAATTAAACAGATAGACATAGTTTTTCTCTGCTGCCTGTGACGTCGCCTTACGTGGAGCCATCCGGGGCTGCTGCTTAACGTTCCACCCCTTCTCTTTCATAAAGGCAGTAGCAGCACTTAGCGCCTGCGACTTGGTTACGGGCGCCGCCATTATCATTTGGCACGCCATAAGACATGCCACAAAAGATAGTAGTTTTCTCATTATTCCTATTTTTCTTTAATTTTTGAACGAATTAGGCGGCAAAGGTATAAATAAAAAACCAAATAACCGTAATTTCTTCACAATTATTTGGTTTTATTTCTTTATTCTAAACGAATTCTCTATGCTTTGCAGCTCGTCGCGGAACGTTTTATCTACCTGCATGAGCTGTTCTATGTGCTTGCACGAATGGATTACCGTAGAGTGGTCTCTGTTGCCCACGAGTTTTCCGATGCGTGATGCGGGCATCTTGGTATATTTCTGTGCAAGGAACATAGACACCTGTCGTGCTACCACCAGTTCGCGACGACGGCTCTTGCCGTTGACAGCACTTGGAGAGACATTGAAGTGGTTGCATACCGTCTCCACGATATCGTCGATAGTCAGTGGGTGGTCGTCTATCTTCACTGCTCTCTTCACTACGCGCTCTGCTAACTTGATGTCTATCTTGCCGTTATATACTATAGAGTATGCCAGCAGCGAGTTGATGACGCCCTCGAGGTCGCGCACGCTGCCGTTGGCGGTCTGTGCTATGAACATCACCACATCCTCGGGGATGTTAAGTCCGTCGCGACGTATCTTGCTATTCAGGATATCCACGCAGAGCTGTTCGTTGGGTTTCTCGAGTTCGGCAATGAGTCCGCAGGAGAAGCGTGTCAGCAGGCGCTCGTTCATTCCCTTCAAATCAACCGGAGGACGGTCGCTGGCGAGGATGATACGTTTGCCGTTGCGGAACAGGTGGTTGAAGATATGGAAGAACGTATCTTGTGTCTTCACCGCTGTCATCCACTCCTGCACATCATCGACGATGAGCATGTCAACGGTCTGGTAGAAGTTTATGAAGTCGTTAATCTTATTGCGCAGCTGGGCGTTGGTATATTGTACTTGGAAGAGTCGGGCGCTGACGTATAGCACTCGCATCTGCGGGAACAGTTCCTTGGTGCGCACACCGATGGCGTTGATGAGGTGGGTCTTTCCGCAGCCGGAAGGTCCGTAGATGAACATCGGGTTGAACTGTGTCTTTCTAGGATGTTCCGCTATTGTCATACCCACGGAGCGTGGCAGTTTGTTGCTGTCGCCCTCGATGAAGTTCTCGAAGGTCTGGTGAGGATTGAGCTGTGCGTCAATCTCCTGAGGTTTTGCTGCGTCGAGGATTGACGGACTCTCGTTGCCGTGAGTCTTCTCCTGTGATGCCTCTACGTTAGCCACCTCTTCTGCCTCGAGACTCTGGGTGATGCCGTTGGTCTGGTCGGTTACTACGCTATAAGCAAGTTTTACGTGATAGCCGAAGGTTCTGACGAGAACGTGTTTGAATAACTCCACGTAGTTAGCCTCCAAGTATTCGTAAACGAACATACTTGGCACCTGAAGCATCAGCGTTCTTGTAGCTGGGCTGTAAGACTGGAAAGCAATCTGCTTGAACCAGGTGTTGTATTGCTGCTCGGAGACATTCTCTTTGATTAGCTCAAGGCATCTGTCCCACAGAGCTCGTGGGTTGATATTCATTTTTCTTTTCTCTTATAATTATAATAAGGTGTACCCGTTAAGGTTAGCTTATGTTATCGTTACTAAGCGTTTGCAAATTTCGGAATTTTTCTACAATCCTGCAAATATTTTTTCTTTACAAGTAAATATTAATAATATTAAAATGCCTATATTTTAGGACTTTAGCACACATATACAATTACTCTTGATTTAAATCATTTGCATTTTCGCAAAGTATTGTCATTCAACGCCTTATATTATAGCGACACAAAATTAGCACACCCTATGAAGAGTGTGCATAAATTATTATAATTGTCTGATAGACCGCACTTCACATTTTTCGCTTTTAATTAAAATGTGAAGCGATATCTATTTAGACGAAATTTAAATTGTGGTTTTTCGTCTTAATTTCCCCCTGTTATCAGAACAGAGAGAAATGCACATATCGTTTCGGATGCTGCTTCAGGTCTATGACGAGAGAGTCTGCATCCTTCACCGTCTGCGTTATATGGTCATAGAGAGCGGGGTCTTTAAGTAGCTTACCCACAGTACCATTGGGGTTATTGAGCTCTCTTGTCAGCTGTTCTACGTTAGCCAGCGTAGCATCGACCTTAGCCATAGTGCCTGCAACGTCGAGTTTCGCCAGTTTTCCTGATGCCTCCTCAGCGTTAGCAAGTACGTTGTCCGCCTTTGTCATCATTCCCGGCATCCTGTTGTTCAGCTCTGCGAGGAGTTTGTTTGCCTGGTCTGTTGTTGTAGCGAGGTTACCGGTAACCGATTCCATGTTATGCAGGGAGTTCCTCAGTGCAGGGTCTGCGAGCAGGGAGTTAAGAGTTGACATTATGGAGTCGAGTTTCGGCAGCATCTTCTCTATCTCCGGAATCATCTCGGCAGCCTTAGCCATAGCGCCGTTGTTTACGACACCGACGATAATCTCTCCTGGTTTCACGCGTTCACGGGGGTTGTTAGCCAGCAGCAGGTTAATCCTCACGTTTCCCAACATATCGCTGACTATTTCTGCTGAGGAGCCCTTTGCCAGCCGCAGTCTGTCGTCGAGCGAGAAGCCCACCTTGATATTTCCCTCGTTGTTATAGTCGTACTCTATGCTCTTCACCGTTCCCACCTTGAAGCCGTCGGCATAGATAGGACTTGACTCCGACAGTCCGGTGACGTCGCTGAACTTAGCGAAGTAAAGGTCGTCGCTCGAGAAGAGCGAAGCTCCTTTAAGGAAGTTCATTCCGATGTACAGTATGAACAGTCCTACGACTGCCATCAATGCTATTTTTATTTCCTTGTTCTTATTCATATCGTTATTTGTTTTTCTTAAACTCTCTTATTGCTGCCTTAATGTCCATCTTCTGTCCGTTCTTAAAAGCTACGATAAATGCCTGCGGAAAGTATGCTGTCATTTTCTTCCTCAGTCGTTCTATCTCGTTGTAATCGACGGACGCCCCGACGGTATATTTTGTCCATCCGTTCTCGGAGTAGCTGTCGATGTCCTTTACCCCCTTGAAACGTGCATCGTTGGTGCGCAGCGGTGTGTCGCTTGCCATAATCTGCACCTTGAAGATAGGCTGCGGCAGTTCGCTAAGGTGCGTGGAACCTACTACAGGAGCGTATATAGGATCGTTTGCGGGAGCAGTTGCAGGCTCCGGAGTGGGAGCAGTTACTGGCTCTGCGTGGTTAACGGGCTCTGAGGGTTGTTCCATGACGGGCTGTTCTGCTGGCAATGACTTACCGCAATACCTCACGAAAGCTCTGTAGAGACCGCGTGCGTGGGCGTCGATACCACTCTTTGAGTTAAGCAGACGTTCCTCGTCGGGGGTAGTTATAAAGCCTAACTCCACAAGACAGCTGGGCATTCCCGTTGCTCTGAGTACGAGGAATCCTGCTTGGTGGACGCCCTTGTTAGGACGACTTGCCGACGAGCACACCTCGTTCTGTATCATCTTCGCCAGTTCCACGCTCTGCGCCATATTCTTGTCCTGCATGAGCTCGAACATTATATAGCTTTCCGACGAGTTGGGGTCGAAGCCCTGATAGCGCTGTTTATAGTCTTTTTCGACGAGGATTACCGAGTTCTCGCGTTTCGCCACCTCCAGATTGTCGGCAGCGCGGTGCATACCTAAGGTATAGACTTCGAAGCCTCGTGCTACACGCCCTGCGGGGAGGGCGTTGGTATGTACAGAGATGAAAAGGTCCGCCTTTGCCTTGTTTGCTATGTTTGCACGTTCGTTAAGAGGAATGAACACGTCGGTCTTTCTGGTATATACCACCTTGACGTCAGGACAGTTCTGCTCGACGAGTTTTCCGAAGGCGAGAGCCACATTAAGATTAATGTTCTTCTCTTTGGAAAAAGCGCCACACGCACCAGCATCATGCCCCCCGTGTCCAGGGTCAATAACCAGCGTATATTTCTTTGCCGACAGCCCCAAGACTACCAGCAGAAACATCATCATTATGGTTAATCTACGTTTCATTCTTCATTTTTATAATTGCGACAGAGTCGCAATTCACGGGACACGAACGCTTCACTCTCCACTCTTGACTATTCTGTGGCTTAACAGTAATCATAACTGTTAACTGTTCACTGTTGACTTCGTCTAACCCCCTCACGCTCGACATAGCTCAAGCAAGCTTGGCTCTGTTCTCGCTTAATCGGGGCTTTCACTGTTCACTCTTCACTCTAACACTTGCTCCCTTACATTCAGCCCCTATCGGCGGATTGAGTTTCGTCACCGCCACCGTCACCGACTGAGCACTGCTGAAGGTCTTTAGCGTTCTTTTCCCTATGCGACCAGCGACGTGCTCAAGGAGGTTTGAGCGCTGTGCCATCTCTTCCTTCACTATGTCATAGAGCTCTGCGTAGTTCAGCGTGTCCTCGACGTTGTCAGTCTCTACCGCCCTCTCGTCGGCATAATCTACGGAGATATCCACCTCGTAGTCGCCTCCAACGGTGCGTTCCTGCGGGAGCACCCCGTGGAACGCGTGGAACCGCAGTCCTTTCAGTTCTATCCGCATCTGCTTGCTCCGCAGTTCGTACAGATGAGACATCCCTCCTGGTAAACCAGTGTTTCCTGTCCGCAGTTAGGACACTTCTGTCCCTTTGCCTCTGTACCGTCGGTGATGTATTTCTTCAGGGCGCGCTCCACACCGTTCTTCCAGGTGTTGATGCTCTCGCTCTTCAGTTGCAGTGAAGCTACAAGCTTTATGACGTAAGCTATAGGCATACGGTAGCGGAGCACTCCGGAGATGAGTTTTGCGTAGTTCCAGTACTCTGGGTTGAACTTCTCCGACAGTCCTTCGACGGTGGTCTTGTAGCCTCGTTTGTTCTCGAACTGGAAGTCGTAACGACGTGAGCCGTCCTCAGCAATATGCTTGATAATCTTACCCTTAGTAACCGACTTAGGCAGCATGATGCCTTCCTCGTCGTCCTGCAGACCGGTAAATATCTCGTATGGATAGCCGTCCAAGAGTCCTACGAAAGCCACCCACTTCTCCTTGTTGTTCTGGAAACGTACCACGTCAGCCTCGAGCACCTGTGGACGCACCTCGGTAACTTCGGGTTGCTTGCATGGTGCTGGCTGCGGTTTCTCTTCTTCGGTCTTCTTTTTCTTCTCGTTGACCTGAATCATAACGCCCGAGCGACTGCCGTCACGATATATCGTACAGCCCTTGCATCCGCTCTGCCAAGCCTCGACGTACAGACGGTTTACAAGGTCTTCGTCAACGTCGTTAGGCAGGTTCACAGTGACGCTGATAGAGTGGTCCACCCACTTCTGTATAGCGCCCTGCATGCGCACCTTCATAAGCCAATCGACGTCGTTGGCAGTAGCCTTATAATAAGGAGAACGCGCTACGAGCTCGTCGATTTCTTCTTTTGTATAGCGTTTTTCGGTGTCTATGCCGTTAATCTTCATCCACTCGAGGAACTTCTTGTGATATACTATGTACTCCTCGAAGGAGTCGCCCACCTCGTCAACGAAGTCAACATGCACGTTTGTATCGTTGGGGTTCACCTTGCGGCGACGCATATATACCGGCATAAAGACTGGCTCGATACCGCTTGTTGTCTGTGTCATGAGCGACGTTGTTCCTGTAGGAGCTATCGTCAGACAGGCGATGTTACGACGTCCGTACTTTGTCATTTCCTCATAGAGCTTAGGATCGGCAGCCTTGATGCGCAGCACGAAGGGGTTGTTCTCCTCGCGCTTAGCATCGTAGATAGCGAATGCTCCGCGCTCCTTAGCCATCTGTACTGACGAGCCGTAGGCAGCGAGTGTCAGCGTGCGGTGAACATTTACGGAGAAGTCTGTAGCCTCCTGGGTGCCGTAGCGCAGACCCATAGCAGCGATCATATCGCCCTCGGCGGTAATGCCCACACCGGTACGGCGTCCCTTGCCGCTCTTGTCCTTTATCTTCTCCCAGAGATGATACTCGGCGCCCTTGACCTCTGCGCTCTGCGGGTCGAGTTTCACCTTCTCCATAATCTTGTCTATCTTCTCCATCTCCAGATCTACGATGTCGTCCATAAGACGCTGTGCGAAACCGGCGTGCTTGCGGAACTTGTCGTAGTCGAAGTAAGCGTCCTTTGTGAAGGGGTTCACGACGTACGAGTAGAGGTTGATGCTCAACAATCGACACGAGTCGTAGGGACAGAGGGGTATCTCACCGCAAGGGTTTGTAGATACGGTGCGGAAGCCGAGGTCAGCGTAGCAGTCGGGAAGACTCTCGCGGATGATGGTGTCCCAGAACAGCACTCCGGGCTCGGCGCTCTTCCATGCGTTGTGTACTATCTTCTCCCACAACAGCTTGGCGTTGATGGGTTTCTTTATCTTCGGGTCGGCGGAGTCTATGGGGAACTGCTGTACGTACTCCTGGTCGTTCACGGCAGCCTGCATAAACTCGTCGTCAATCTTCACACTTACGTTAGCTCCGGTAACCTTTCCTTCGGTCATCTTGGCGTCGATGAACGCCTCGGAGTCGGGGTGTTTGATGCTTACCGACAGCATCAGCGCACCACGTCGTCCGTCCTGTGCCACCTCGCGCGTACTATTACTATAGCGCTCCATGAAAGGCACCAGACCTGTTGATGTCAGCGCCGAGTTGTTGACGGGCGTTCCCTTGGGACGTATGTGGCTGAGGTCGTGACCTACTCCACCGCGTCGCTTCATCAGCTGCACCTGCTCCTCGTCTATACGCATAATGGCGCCGTAGGAGTCAGCGTCGCCGTCAAGTCCGATAACAAAGCAGTTCGACAATGAAGCCACCTGGAACTCATTGCCTATACCCGTCATAGGACTTCCTGCAGGAACGATGTAGCGGAAGTGATCAAGGAGTTCGAAAATCTCCTGTGCCGACATAGGATTCTCGTACTTCTTCTCTATGCGGGCTATCTCGTTGGCTATTCGCCAGTGCATGTCCTCCGGACTGCGCTCATAGATATTGCCATAAGAATCCTTCATGGCATACTTGTTAACCCAAACTCGTGCGGCGAGTTCGTCGCCGTCAAAATATGCTAATGAGGCACTGAAAGCCTCTTCATAAGTGTAAGTTTTCATCTTTTACCTTTTTTGCGTCTGCAAATATACAGAGATTTCTTCAACCGACAAAATAATTAGCATTTTTTATTCATAATAATTTTCCGTTTTGGAAAACTTTCGTAACTTTGCAAACGAAAAAGTTGTCCAAAATGAAAAACCTCGAAACAAGAAAAAGCATCCGGAAATACTCCGGCAGAGAGGTCAGCGACGAACTGCTGACACGACTCTTTACCCTCGCAGAGCGCACACAGACCATGGGGAACCTTCAGCTTTACAGCGTTGTAGTTACTCGCGACGAGAAGATTAAAGAACAACTTGCACCCGCCCACTTCAACCAACCTATGGTGACGGCAGCTCCGGTGGTGCTTACCGTTTGCGCCGACTTCCGACGCACCACTACATGGGCAGAAAACCGCTGTGCCACACCGGGTTACGATAACTTCCTGTCGTTCATGAACGCAGCCACCGACGCCCTTCTCTTCACCCAGACGCTGTGCTGTCTCGCCGACGAGGAAGGACTGGGATACTGCTGGCTCGGCACCACCGTCTATCAACCACAAAGTATCATCGACACCCTCCGTCTGCCGCGACTGGTGTTCCCCGTCGCAACACTTACCTTAGGATGGCCTGACGAAAACCCGCCACTCTCGGACCGCCTCCCAGTGGAAGCGATTATCCACAACGAGACTTACCGCGACTACACGCCAGAACTTATTGACAACTTCTACACGGCGAAGGAAAACCTTCCGGAGAACCGCGAGTTCGTAAGAATAAACAACAAAGAAACACTGGCACAGATATTTACCGACATCAGATACACTAAAAAAGACAACGAAGCTATGTCGGAGACCATGCTCAGTGCTCTGAAACAGCAAGGTTTCCTGTAAACACCACACCACAGGGAGAGCCAGCCGTCAACACACAAGTCCCGGGACACCTAAATGTATTTTTAGGATTCCCGGGATTTTAGTTTTCAAAAAAAACATTACACATTACACACCAAAAATCTTTACAATTGAGTTTTTAATGCGTATTTTTATACAAAGTAAAGCTATGGTTTACTCCGAGTACGGCAACGGTTTTCTCTAACCAAACCTATGGTTTCGTCCGAGCAAAGCATTGGTTTGGCGAAAACAAAGCATAGGTTTGGCGAAAACAAAGCATAGGTTTGGCGAAAACAAGCAGTAGATTTGGTAAAAACAGGGCATTTCTGTCGCGGGGAAGGGCATGTTTATTCATTATGTAGAAAATATGCATAACCGCAGTTTGAAAATACTTTACAAACAACTTAACAGAAAAGTGATACCGCCAATACTTTTTGTCGATAACGCACTGATAATGTGGCGGTTACAACTGTAAAATTGCTGCAACTTACCGTTACTACGCATCCGTCATGGCGACAAATTAAGACGTAACACGTTAAGAAACAACGTGTTAACATCACCATAGAGGTGTGTAATGTGTAATGTTTTTTTTAAAAACTAAAATTTCATATACCCAAATCCAATTTCCCCTCCGTTTATCCGCACAGAGTAACGAAAAACAAGAACTATCATGTGTCAGCAAAAAATAATTAAAATTATTTTGTAACATCACGAACTTTTTATACCTTTGCAAAGGAAATAAGCAGAAAAGGAAAATGAGCACACAAATGATAACACAAACCATCGCCGACTACTTCGAGCACCAACCAGTTAATAAGGTTTGGATATTCGGTTCTTTCGCACGAGGAGAAGATTCTCCAGAGAGCGATATTGACCTGCTTGTGGAGTACGACGCTAATGCTCATATTTCACTTCTTATGATTTCCCACATGATGGGAGAACTTGAGAAAAAGACTGGCAGAAAGATAGACCTCATTGAAAATGGATGTCTTCTTCCTTTTGCCGAAGAATCTGCTAACCGTGATAAGCGTCTGATTTATGAGAGAAAAAATTAGAGACAAACAAATCATTTTTAAGTCTAACAAATAAATAGAATATAAGAAAACCAGATGGCAAACAAAGAACGGGCCGAGAAATGGCTTAGAATCGTAACAGAGGACATGAGCGTAGCGGAAGACCTTTTCAAAACGGGTCACTGGCTCTATGTCGCCTTTATGTGCCATCAAGTTGTAGAAAAAACTTTAAAAGCATACTGGTGTATATCTCGAGAGGACGACCCTCCTTTCATACACGACCACAAACGCATTGCTGAGGGTTGTGGACTTTACACTAAAATGGACAATGCGCAGAAGTTATTTCTATCAACTATTAGACAATTAAACATCGAAGCCAGATATCAAGAATACAAAGACGAGATCGCTCGTCATATTAACGAAGAAAGAGCAAAACAAATTTTAAGTTCTACTAAAGATTTACGTGAATGGATACTTCAAAGATACTCCGAAAAGATGAAGCACTAAACCTTGTAAGAAAATACAAGGCAGCCATCGCTCCACGTTTTGAGCCAGGAACAAAAGTTATGATGTTTGGCTCTTACGCTAAGGGGCATCCTCACGAATGGAGCGATATAGACGTTGCAGTCATCGTCCCTAAGATTGAAAGCGACAAGTGGTTTGACACAGCCGTTTCACTTAGTCAGGATGTTGACGGAATAAGTCTTCTCATAGAGCCAATTTTATTGGAGAACGGAGAAGATTCGCCAATATATCGGGAAGTAATGCGTACTGGCGTAGCAGTTTAACGAAGAAACAAGCATTTCAATTTTAAGTCTAACACATAAATTTAAAACAAAATGAAACAAAAAAACTTTTTCAAAAAACTATTAACATTAGTTCTCTTGCTCGTCGCAAGTACGACTGGAGCGTGGGCGCAGAACAACGAATACCAATTAGTTACTGACGCATCGACATTAGCTGATGGTGATGTTATTATCATTGCTAGCAGTACTGACGACGGTAACCATTTTGCAATGGGTGGAGCCAACACTGGCAATAACAGGAAAGCGGTTCAAATATCGATATCTAGTTCCACAATAATAACTAGTGCAAGCAATGGTAATGAAACAGTTTCTAATGCCAATACTGCCGACGCATCTTTGACAAAACCATTTGAAGTAACACTTGTAAAATCTGGTGACAATTGGAATTTAAAAGAAGTTTTATCTGATGGTGATGTATATTTGAATGGTGGATACGGCAAGACACAAGGAGCAAGTAGTAACAATAACCACTTGAAAGCATCTGAAAATGTTGAAACTAGAACAGGAAAATACAACAATGGTGTTTATAGTATATCAATAAATTCAACATCATATGCAGCGACCATTGAGAATCAAAATGGCTGGTCTATAAGGATTAACGGATCTATCTTCTCTACATATGAAACCGGTCAAAATGATGTATTCATTTATAAAAAAGCTGCACCTTCATCAAATCCTTCCATTTTAGCGAGCAACGTAAATATCGAATACAACGAAACAGCAGGTACAATTGAAAGTACCATTAACAATCCTGTTGATGGTGGTGTATTGACAGCTGCAAAGAAGACAGCAGCCGACTGGCTGACACTCGGTAGTGTAAGTGGAACCAATGTTCCTTTTACAACAACCACAAATAACGGCAACGAAGACCGTGAAGCTATAGTGACACTGACTTATACTTATGGTTCTCCAGCAAGCACTGTAACAAAAAATGTAACAATTACTCAGGGTCACTTTGTAAAAGACTTCGTTGATCTCCCATTCAACTGGGCTGGCGGAACAAGTGCTACTCTTACAAATCTTACAGGTGTTACCGCTTCAGGTTTGGGTAGCGACTATGGTGATGCCAATGCACCTTATTATATCAAATTTGACGGAAATGGTGATTATATTCAATTCAAAACAAATGAGCAACCAGGAACAGTTAAAATCGACGTAAAAATGATTGGTGGTGCGAACACCTCTAAGATTACTGTTAAAGAGTCTGTAGATGGAAGTACTTTTACAGATGTTGAGGAACTTACTATCAGCGGAAGTCAAAACGATGTTGTTAAATTGGAAACAACAAAGGATTTCAACCCAGCATCAAGGTATGTAAGATTAGTGTTCACTAAGGGTTCCAACGTTGGTGTAGGCCCTATTTCTATCACATCATCAGTAGTCAAGACAACAACTACAACAACTATCGACGCTACCGGTATAACAAACACAAATCTTGATAAAGGAACTGCTGCAGGTCAGTTGACAGCAAGCGTTAAAGCAGGTGATGAGCCTGTTGCTGGTGCTACAGTGACATGGACTTCTGATGATGAAAGCGTTGCTACTGTTGACGAAGAAGGTAACGTCACTCTTATAAGTAAGGGTACAGCGACCATTACCGCTTCATATGCCGGTGATGAAACATACGCATCTTCTTATGACACATACGAACTGACGGTTACAAGTTCTGCACAGGTTATGAGTGTTTCTATAGACCTGACCAACACTTTCTGGGGACAAGATGTTCATACAAGCGGAGATGCAACAGAGGACTTAGTATTTACGGGTTCGAAAGAAAACATAATCGTTACATATTACGTTCCAAAAGATTCGCACTATTACTTCAATACCTCAAATACTCGTGTTTATGACACTGATGACATACAAGTAGATGCTCCTGCTGGTTATGTACTTGAAACTATAACCTTTACATCAGACGGTAGTAACTGGAATGATGCAACACCTACTACAGGTGCAATGAGTACCTCAAATAGCAAGCTATGGGAAGGTCCTGCAAATACTGTAAGATTCCACTGGAACGTTACTGGAACTCGTATCAAAACTATTGTAGTTACACTTAAAGAAGGCGCAACCGTTAGTGATGCAAAGTGGGCAACATACGTTACTCCGAAGGATATTGATTTCACAGCATCTACTGGTGTGACAGCATACAAGGTAACTGGTGCTAACGGTAAGATTGAGCTCGAAGAGGTTGACGCTGCTCCAAAGGGAACTCCTCTGGTTATCGCTGCTGAAGAAAATACATACGTACTGAATGTTGCTGCAAGCGCACCAGCTGCTGTAACAGGTAACTTACTGAAGGCTGCTGACGGAAACCAAACTGGTGACGGCACCGGTAACTTCTACGTTCTTGGTAAGGACAACCAGGGTAAGGTAGGCTTCGGTCCTCTGGGTGATGGTGTAACACTTGCAGTAGGTAAGGCTTACATCGATGGCACAGAAGTAACAGCTAAGGGCTTCCTCCCATTCGTTATCGGTGACGAGGAAAGCGAGACAACCTCTATCAACTCAATTGAGAATTCGGAGTTGAGAATTGAGAATTCTGATTACATTTACAACCTCGCTGGTCAGAAGGTTAGCAAGGACTATAAGGGTATCGTAGTAGTAAACGGAAAGAAAGTAATTAGAAAATAAAAGCCTCTCCCCCGCCCCCTCCAAAGTAGGGAGGGGAGTAGGGCGGACGAAAAAAAAATTACTAAGTCGTAAAATATTAAATTACAATTATGAAACACTATATAAAGCCGGAAACAGAGATAACTAACATAGAGTTGGTTAACGTTATAGCAGCAAGTCTTCCGAAGACCGACGAACCTATCACAAACCCACTGAGTAAGGGTGAGTACATCATGGAAGATGTCGATATCTTCGGAACGAAGAAAGACAAGTGGGCTGTTGAAGAGGAAGAAGAGGAGTAAGAAGTAGATGAGAAAGAACCCTTTTTTCGAGAAGTATAATACTCCCCACGAGGTAGTGCCCTTCGACAAAATAAAGATGGAGGACTACGAGGAAGCGTTCATGGAGGGTATCCGTAGAGAAAAAGAACAGATAGAACGGATAGTGAACAACCCCGCGAAGCCTACATTCGACAACACCATCCTCGACGAAGAGGACGACGAAGGATACTACGACCTGCTTGACAGAGTGTCATCGGTGTTCTACAACCTGATGAGCGCAGAGACAAACGACGAAATAGACGCGCTGGCGGAGAAAATGCAGCCTATACTGACAAAACACGCCAACGACATACGTCTGGACCCGAGACTCTTTGAACGCGTAAAGGCTGTACACCTGCACCACAGACGACTGACAGCAGAGGAACAGAAGCTACTGAATGACGAATATGAAGGGTTCGTACGCAGCGGAGCACTACTGGACGAGACTGGCAAAGAACGACTGCGCCAGCTGACAGAAGAGGCTTCAATGCTCTCACTACAATTCTCACAAAACCTACTGAAAGAAAACAAAGCGTTCAAGCTGCACATCACCGACGAAGCACAGCTGGACGGACTGCCCGAAACGGCACGCGAAGCAGCAGCTCTGTGCGCCAAAGAGAATGGCAAGGAGGGGTGGATGTTTACCCTCGACTCCCCCTCCTATGGCCCATTCATGACTTATAGCACTCAGCGAGAACTGAGAAAGAAAATGTACATGGCGCGAAATACGGTATGTACACACAAAAACAAATCGAACAACATTGCTATCTGCCAACGACTGGTGAACCTGAGGCGCGAACTGGCACAGCTTCTTGGATACAAGACCTACGCCGACTACGTGCTGAAACACCGCATGGCGACAAACACCCGCAACGTGTATAAACTGCTTAACAGCCTCATCGACGCCTATAAACCAACGGCACTGAAAGAGAGAAAGGCCATTGAGAAGGAGTTTAATTCTCAATTCTCAACTCGCAATTCTCAACTGAAAATGGAGCCCTGGGACGTTTCGTTCTACTCGCACAAACTGCAACTTAAGAAGTACAACCTGGACGCGGAGATGCTGCGCCCGTACTTCGAACTGTCGAAGGTCATTGGCGGCGTCTTCGGACTCGCCAACCGCCTCTACGGCATAACATTCAAGGAGAATAAAGACATACCGGTATATCACCCCGACGTAAAGGCTTACGAGGTGTTCGACAAGGACGGCTCGTACCTGGCGGTGTTCTACGCCGACTTCCACCCTCGCGACGGAAAACAGAGCGGAGCGTGGATGACAGAATATCAAGGACAGTGGATCACCCGCAAGGGTGAGAACGTGAGGCCACACGTCAGTGTGGTGATGAACCTGACGAAACCGACGGCGGAGAAACCGGCACTGCTGACACTGGGCGAGGTGGAGACCTTCCTGCACGAGTTCGGACACTCGCTGCACGAGATGTTCTCAAACGTAAGGTTCGAAAGTCAGTCGGGAACGAACGTGTGGTGGGACTTCGTAGAACTGCCATCGCAGTTTATGGAGAACTTCGCCGTAGAGAAGGAGTTCCTGCGCACCTTCGCATTCCACTACCAGACGGGAGAACCGATGCCCGACGAACTGATTGAGAGAATAGTAAAGAGTCGTAACTTCAACGTGGCTATGGACTGCCTGCGACAGGTGAGCTTCGGACTCCTGGACATGGCGTACTACACACAGAAGGACGAGTTTAAAGAGGATATAATACCTTTCGAAAAAGAAGCGTGGAAAAAAGCTATCATAAGCAAACAGCTGCCCGACACGTGTATGACGGTGCAGTTCTCGCACATCATGGCGGGAGGCTATGCTGCCGGATACTACAGCTACAAATGGGCTGAGGTACTCGACGCCGACGCCTTCGCTGTGTTCAAGCGCGAGGGTATCTTCAACCCCAAGACGGCACAGCGCTTCCGCGACTGCATACTGTCGAAGGGTAGCACGGAACACCCGATGACGCTGTACAAGAACTTCAAAGGTAGCGAGCCAACAATAGATGCGTTGCTGAAGAGGAACGGGATTGAGAGAGTGAAGAGTTAAGAATGAAGAATTACGAATTAGGAATTACGAGGTGTCGCCTTCGGCGAGGAAAAATTAAGGAATTACGAATTACTTCAAAATTCAAACCTTCAACCTTGCGGCGTAGCCGCAATACCTCAAAATTCCAAATTCCAAATTCAACCTTTTAAATGAATAGTCAAAAGTGAAAAGTGTTGCGTGTTTATCGGCTCCGCCGATAAAATAAAAAGAAAAGCCAATGGACGAAAAGCAGAGAAAGTTAGACAAGCGATACCTGCGGATGGCGCAGATATGGGCAGAGAACTCCTACTGTCAGCGCCGACAGGTGGGAGCACTCGTCGTTAAAGACAAGATGATTATCAGCGACGGCTATAACGGTACGCCAAGCGGATTCGAGAACATCTGCGAGGACGAGAACAACGTAACAAAGCCCTACGTGCTGCACGCTGAAGCTAACGCCATAACAAAACTGGCACGCTCGTCGAACAACTCCGACGGCTCCACACTCTACGTGACAGCATCGCCTTGCATAGAGTGCGCCAAACTCATCATTCAGGCAGGAATAAAACGTGTGGTCTATGGAGAACAATACCGACTGACCGATGGCATTGACCTGCTGAAGAGGGCGGGAATAGAAGTAATATTCTTAGAACCATAAAAAAGAAATGGAAATAAACAAAAACAGATATCTTCCGCTGCTGATGGCGCTGAGCACCATAGTAGGTATTATTATAGGTACGTTCTACGCCAACCACTTCTCGGGCAACAGACTGAACATCATAAACAGCGGAAGCAACAGACTGAACAACCTGCTCCACATCATTGACGACCAGTATGTGGACAGTGTAAACATAGACTCCCTGGTAGATATGGCGATACCGCAAATTCTTGCCGACCTCGACCCGCACTCGGTGTATATCAACGCTAAGGATGCACAGGCTGTGGGCGACGACCTTAAAGGCTCATTCTCGGGAGTGGGCATTGAGTTCGTAATACGCGACGACACACTACGTGTTCAGGGAGTAATAAAGAACGGACCGGCAGAACGTGCTGGGATACTGGCGGGCGACAAGATAGTAAGCATAGACGACAAACTCTTCGTGGGAAAGACCGTCACTAACGAGGAGGCAATGAAACGCCTTAAAGGACAGAAGGACACGAAGGTGAAGATAGGGGTAATACGCTACGGCGAGAAGAAGGCGAAGACTTTCACCATAACGCGCGGCGACATTCCCATGCACAGCGTGATGGCGGCTTACATGCTTGACGACAAGACGGGATACATACGCATAAAGAGCTTCGGCGAAAACACCTATCCCGAGGTGCTTGTGGCTCTGGCGCAGCTGTCGCAGGAGGGTTTCAGCCGACTGGTGATAGACCTGCGCGACAACACAGGAGGTTACCTGCAGTCGGCAGTACAGATAATAAACGAATTCCTGCCGAAAGACAAACTCATAGTATATACTAAAGGTAGGAAGTCACCACGACAGGACTACCGGAGCGACGGCAAGGGAAGCTACCAGAACATGCCGTTGGTGGTACTGATAAACGAAGGCTCAGCATCGGCATCGGAAATCTTCGCCGGAGCGATACAGGACAACGACAGAGGTACCATAATAGGACGACGCTCGTTCGGTAAAGGTCTGGTACAACAACAGATAGGATTTACCGACGGCTCGCTGATACGACTCACCGTAGCACGCTACTACACCCCGTCGGGACGCTGCATACAGAAACCTTACGTGCCTGGCGAAGACAGCCAGTATCAGGGCGACCTGGCACAACGCTACGAACACGGAGAGTTCTTCTCGCAGGACAGCATAAAGCACGTAGGACCAGCATACCACACAAGCTTAGGACGACTGGTGTATGGCGGCGGCGGAATAACTCCTGACATCTTCGTTCCGGAAGATACGCTGGCTATGACGTCGTACTACAAACAGGCGGCGATGAGCGGAATAATAGTGCAGTTCGCATTCGCATATACCGACGACAACAGACGCACACTGAGCGCCTTCAAGGATATGCCGGAACTGGTGAAGTACCTCGGAAGACAGAACATAGTGGATAAATTCGCAAGCTATGCCGACAAGAACGGGCTGCAACGAAGAAACCTCATGATACAGAAGAGCCACAAACTGCTGGAGAAATACATCGTCAGCCGAGTGGTATATAACATCCTGAACGAACAGGACTGGCTGATGTACCTTAACGAAGACGACAAAGTGGTGGAGAAAGCACTACAGGTGCTGAACAACGGCACGTCGTTCCCTAAAAAAAGCGCACATCAGAAATAATCTTCGCACCAACGGCATCATTCAACTGCTGAGTGATGCTGGTGCGCATCATAGAGAGATTATGACGTAATGCTGGTGAGATAATCTGGACGTAGAACACGTCGTTACGGATATACTTCTCACCAGTATATTTTACTGCCTTGGGGAAAAGGACTTCCCACTGGGCAACGAGACGATGCTGGAGCAAAGGGGTCTCGAGACCACTCTGACGCAGGAACGCATTGACAACATCGTCAACTACTTCTACTTTCTTTCTGTACATAACACTCCTTTCTCTACATTGAAAAGACAATAGTCGGTAGCAGCGGCGGCAAGAATCTTGTCGAGGTGCTCACGATTAGTGTCCGTAATGAATATCTGTCCGTAGTCACCGCTGGCAACAAGACGCACTATACGCTCCACACGACTGGCGTCGAGCTTGTCGAAGATGTCGTCAAGCAACAACAGCGGCGTAGTTCTCGAAATGGTGCGCTTGAGGAAGGTGAACTGGGCTAACTTCAGAGCTATTACGAACGTCTTGTTCTGCCCCTGGCTGCCCTCGCGCTTCATAGGATAGCCGTCGATGAGCATCTCTAAGTCGTCGCGCTGTATGCCGTGAAGTGAATAGCCCACAGCACGGTCCTTATGACGGTCGCGCTGGATGACGTCGAGCAGAGGACCACGCTGACAGTGAGATATGTAACGCAGCGAGACCTGCTCCTTGTCGTCGGAGATGCTGCTGTATATCTGTTGAAATACGGGTATCAGCTCCTTGATGAAGGCATCACGTTTGGCATATACCTCTTCCCCACTCTGCGCCATCTCTTCTTCCCATATCTGCATAAGGTCGGGATCGGGCTCGTTGTCCATCTTCAACATAGTGTTTCGCTGCTGAAGGGCTTTGTTGTAGCGGTTAAGAAAGTCAACATAGGTGTTGTCATACTGCGAGATGACGACGTCCATAAGACGGCGGCGCTCGTCACCATTTCCCTCAATAAGGTAGGTGTCGCCAGGAGACACGGAGATTAACGGAATAAGCCCGAGGTGCTGTGACAGTCGCTTGTACTCTTTCTTATTGCGCTTGAAATGCTTCTTCGTGCCCCGCTTCATGCCGGCATAGATATGCTCCACGGAACCGTCCTCACCTTCGTAGTCGCCCTCAAGAACAAAGAAGTCGGCATCGTGACACACTACCTGCGAATCGATATTCGTAGAGGCACTACGACAGAACGACAGGTAATAGATGGCATCAAGGGCATTGGTCTTACCCTCGCCGTTATGCCCGATGAAACAATTTATCTTCGGAGAGAAGTCTAACGACGCCTCTCGGATATTCTTATAATTGAGTATGGAAAGCCTTTTCAGTATCATGAAATCAGATGCAAAGGTACACCTTTTATTCCTTAAAAAAGAAAAAAAGTGATGATAAATTTCAGTATGTGAATTTTATTCCGTAATTTTGCACCGTTTTAGCTACGAATAATAAATAAGACAATAAAATAATGGCAAACGTAAAAGAAAAGAACGTTGAGACTCTCAACAACAAAGAGGCCTTCTTCATGAAGTATAAGAAGGCAATTATCATCACAGTGGTAGCACTCTTCGTGATAGTTATTGGTGCTATCCTTTACAACAACTATGTAAAACAGCCACGTGAGGCTGAGGCAAGTACTGCCCTCGCTAAAGGACAGGAATATTTCGCTGCACAGCAGTTCGACAAGGCTCTTAACGGCGACGGTGCTGGTGCTGCAGGATTCGTAAAGATTGCTGCCGACTATAGCGGCACAGCAGCTGGTAACCTGGCTAACCTCTACGCAGGACTCTGCTACGCAAACCTCGAGAAGTGGAACGAGGCAGTGAAGTACCTCGAGGAGTACAATGCTTCTGACGACCAGATGGTTAGTCCTGCTGCCGTAGGTGCTCTGGCTGATGCTTACGCTAATACTAAGCAGTTAGACAAGGCTGTAGAGACTTTCAAGAAGGCTGCCAATATGGCTGACAAGGAGGGTGTTGACGGAAAGAACAACTCTCTCTCTCCTGCCCTGCTCATCAAGGCTGCCGAGATTCTCGAGAGCCAGAACAAGAAGGCTGACGCTTTAGAGATATACAAGGACATCAAGAAGAACTATGTTAACTCTCCCGTTTCTCAGGAGATTGACAAATACATAGAGCGCGTTTCCGAATAATACACTATGGCTACAGCACTTCACCCACTGTCTGACTACGACCCGACAAAGGTGCCCGACGCAAGTAATATGTGCTTCGGCATCGTGGTCTCTGAGTGGAACACGGAAATAACAGGCGCACTGCTCAGAGGAGCTGTCAGCACGCTGGAGAAACACGGTGCACTGCCCGAGAACATCCACGTGAAGAGGGTTCCAGGAAGCTTCGAACTGATATACGGAGCTCACCAGATGACTCTCAACGACAGCTACGACGCAGTAATAATCCTCGGATGTGTAATACGTGGTGAAACTCCGCACTTCGACTATATCTGTCAGGGTGTCACACAGGGTATAGCACAACTGAACGCGACAAGCCAGACACCGGTGGTCTATGGACTGCTTACTACCAACGACCTGCAGCAGGCAAAGGATCGTAGCGGCGGAAAACTGGGAAACAAAGGCGACGAGTGCGCTGTGGTTGCCATAAAGATGGCAAAGTTCTAATTATATAATAAAGGTACGCGCGCATGAAACTCATTTCATGGAACGTTAACGGCATCAGAGCTTGCGAAGGTAAGGGCTTCAGCCAAACCTTCAAAGACTTGGATGCCGATTTCTTTTGTCTGCAGGAGACGAAGATGCAGGAAGGACAACTGGACCTGCAGTTCGACGGATACGAGTCATACTGGAACTATGCCGAAAAGAAAGGATACTCCGGAACGGCTATATTCACGAAACACCACCCGCTGAACGTCACCTACGGCATAGGAATAGAAGAACACGACCACGAAGGAAGGGTGATAACACTGGAAATGGAGAACTTCTACATGATAACAGTATATACCCCGAATGCACAGGACGGACTGAAAAGACTGGACTACCGCATGAAATGGGAAGACGACTTCCTGAAGTACCTCAAGACTCTCGACGCCAAAAAACCTGTCATCGTATGCGGTGATATGAACGTAGCACACAAGGAGATAGACCTTAAGAACCCGAAGACAAACCGTAAGAACCCGGGATTTACCGACGAAGAACGAGGAAAGTTCACACAACTCCTGGAGAACGGCTTCGTAGATACCTTCCGCTACTTCTATCCGGACCTGACGGACATATACAGCTGGTGGAGCTACCGTTTCTCAGCACGACAGAAGAACACAGGGTGGCGCATAGACTACTTCGTGGTTAGCCAGCGACTGACGCCACAACTTATTGATGCCAAGATACATACGGAGATATACGGCTCCGACCATTGTCCCGTAGAACTGACAATCAATGCATAAGAATAAAGTAATCATAATTCTCAATTCTAAATTCTCAATTCTCAATTCCACATGACTCTTCAGCAGCTTCTCAGAACATTCGACTTCGACGACATATTCCCCACAATAGCAGTGATGTACCCTAATGCGAAACGCCACAAGAAGGAGTTTCAAGAGGCTTTCGACATTCTGTGCAACATCCACGCTGTAACATCGAAAAAGAATATCCTGTACCAACTTATTGAAGACCCGAACACAGGAGATGCCTTCTTCGGAGCTATGGACGGCAACTTCAAGACTACATGGGAGGTTATTGCCGGAAAGAACGTCAATAAAGTAAAGGGCGTTGACCTTAGCGACGAGGAAATGGCAGCCAACTGTCTTATAAATACTATATTTATTGGTAGCGCACCAAAGGAATTTGAAGCTTCACGCAGAATTCTTATAAGAGCCTAACACTTTTATTCTCAACACATTACAAAGCGCATACCACAATCGTGGTATGCAAAATGACGCATTTATGCTATTTCATAAATGCAGAATTCGCTGTACCTTTGCACCTGACAATTAGAATTAATGACTAAAAGAAAGATAAAAAGTTATGAGCGAAAAGAAATTACATTTTGAGACTTTACAGCTTCATGTAGGACAAGAACAGGCTGACCCCGTAACTGACGCACGAGCTGTGCCTATCTATCAGACAACATCATACGTGTTTCGTAACTCGCAGCATGCCGCTGACCGCTTTGCACTGAAAGACCCAGGAAACATCTACGGACGACTGACGAACTCCACACAGGACGTTTTCGAGAAGCGTGTGGCTGCCCTCGAAGGAGGTATCGCAGCTCTGGCAGTAGCCTCTGGTGCTGCCGCAATAACCTATGCACTGCAGAACGTAGCACAGAACGGCGACCACATCATTGCTGCAGATAACCTCTACGGCGGAACGTTCAACCTCATTGAGCACACGCTGTCAACACAGGGCGTAAGTTCTACAATAGTTGACCCTGCCGACTTCGATGCCGTCGAGAAAGCTTTCAAGCCAAACACGAAAGCCATCATCATAGAGACCTTCGGAAATCCTAACGCCAGCGTAACCGACGTTGACCGCATAGCGGAAATAGCACATCGGCACAATACAATAGTAATAGTTGACAACACCTTTGCGACACCTTTCCTGTATCGCCCGATAGAACACGGAGCTGACGTAGTGGTACACTCGGCAACGAAGTTCATCGGCGGTCACGGCTCCACACTCGGTGGTATCATCGTGGACTCAGGTAAGTTTGACTTCAAAGCTGTTGCCGACAAATATCCTACACTTGCGAAGCCAGACCCCTCGTATCACGGAGCAGTATTCGCTGACGTTGCAGGAGCAGCGGCATTCGTGACTCGCATACGCGCCGTCATCCTTCGCGATACCGGTGCCGCCATCTCCCCGCTGTCAGCATGGATACTGCTGCAGAGCCTTGAGACTCTGAGCCTCCGTGTGGAGCGACACGTAGAAAACACGCTGAAGATTGTTGACTTCCTGGCAAAACACCCGAAGGTGGCAAAGGTGAACCACCCTGCCCTACCCGAACACCCTGACCACGAATTGTATAACAAATTGTTCCCCAACGGTGGAGGCAGCATCTTCACCTTCGAGGTGAAGGGCGGCGAAAAAGAGGCATGGGCATTCATTGACCATCTGCGCATATTCTCGCTGCTGGCAAATGTGGCTGACGTGAAGTCGCTGGTAATTCATCCGGCAACAACTACGCACTCGCAGATGAGTCCGGAAGAACTGAAGGCAGCACATATTTATCCTTCAACAATACGCCTGAGCATTGGTACAGAGCATGTTGACGACCTTATCGACGCTCTTGACGAAGCATTACAATACGTATAATAAAAAAAGAATAAAGATATGGCAAAAATAGCAAAACAACTGACAGAACTTATAGGTAATACTCCACTGTTGGAACTCGGTAAATTCTCGGCGAAGAAAGGTCTCGAGAAACCTATCGTAGCAAAAGTGGAATACTTCAACCCGGGCGGCAGCGTGAAGGACCGTATAGCACTCGCAATGATTGAAGACGCGGAAAAGAAAGGTCTTCTTAAGCCGGGAGCTACGATAATAGAGCCGACAAGCGGAAACACTGGTGTGGGACTTGCTCTGGTATCGGCAGTGAAGGGCTACAAACTAATCCTCACAATGCCGGAGACGATGAGCGTGGAACGACGTAACCTCGTAAAGGCTTACGGAGCTGAAGTCCGACTGACAAGCGGTAAGGACGGTATGCCCGGAGCTATACGTGCCGCCCAAGAACTGCGCGACAGCATACCGGGAAGTATCATACTACAACAGTTCGAAAACGGTGCGAACCCAGAGAAACACTACCTGACTACAGGACAGGAGATATGGGAGGACACAGACGGAAAGATAGACATCTTCGTTGCCGGAGTGGGCACAGGAGGTACTATCTCGGGTGTGGCAAAAGCACTGAAAGAGAAAAATCCCGACATCAAGGTGGTGGCAGTAGAACCGGCTTCGTCACCGGTACTCAGCGGCGGACAGAGCGGACCGCATAAGATACAGGGTATCGGAGCAGGATTTGTGCCTAAGACATATAACGGCGAGATTATTGACGAGGTGCTGCCGGTAGAAAACGACCAGGCTATACTGACAGGCAGACAACTGGCACAACAGGAGGGTCTGCTGGTGGGAATATCTTCAGGAGCTGCCGCCTTCGCTGCTGCAGAAATAGCGAAACGACCGGAAAACAAGGGCAAGAACATCGTAGTCCTGCTGCCTGACACGGGCGAAAGATACCTCTCGACGGTGCTCTACGCATTCGAAGAATATCCTCTTTAGTCATAATAGATGTGACAAATTGTCACTATTCCCCCCTGACGTGCCAGCGATTGTGTCGTTGGCACGTCATTTGTTGTATGTTTAGCGGACGATAATGTCAAACAAAACTGAATATAAACAATAAAAATAAATACAACTATGGGAAAGATTATTGGAATTGACTTAGGTACTACTAACAGCTGCGTTGCCGTATTCGAAGGTAACGAGCCTGTAGTAATTGCTAACAGCGAAGGAAAACGTACTACTCCTTCTGTTGTTGGATTCGTTGAAAATGGTGAACGTAAGGTCGGAGACCCTGCAAAACGTCAGGCTATCACGAACCCAAAAAAGACTATTTACTCTATCAAACGCTTCATGGGAGAAAACTGGCAACAGACAGAAAAGGAAATCTCACGCGTTCCTTATACAGTAGTTAACGAGGGAGGATACCCGCGCGTTGACATCGACGGACGCAAATATACTCCGCAGGAAATCTCGGCTATGGTGCTCCAGAAGATGAAGAAAACCGCTGAAGACTACCTCGGACAGGAGGTTACCGAGGCTGTCATCACCGTTCCTGCATACTTCTCTGACTCACAGCG
>ODAJ014738576.1_pt1 | contig 28280 bp, 23 predicted proteins | sample 1539241 | NCBI WGS metagenome assembly ODAJ01 (sample SAMN02144231, study PRJEB22623) | gut metagenome | biome: sheep rumen | host: Ovis aries | place: New Zealand
GTTCAAGACCTTAAGATTTTCGGTTTCCTTGTTCTTATCTCCCAAAGAATTTCAAGATTTTAAATTATAACGAAGTATTTGACGACTGAAGTGTTGTCATTTCCATTCAGCCTTTGATGCGGGATCCCGTCGTTCTGCCGTTAAAGACCTTAAGATTTTCGGTTAGAATGAAGAAACACAGAATCGATGTGTACTCTTTGCGGTACTCAAGATTCTGTGTTGCAAAATTATAACCAAAATATTAAGGTCGCTATAATAAGGCTTTTATTTTATAAAAGCCTTTGCCCTCAACTGCTTGTGAAAGGTAATCGCAAACCTGTGCGCCTCATCTCTTATCGCCTGTAAAAGTCTCAACCCTAACGAATTTCTCGGTAACATTAATGATTTCGGTTTGCCCACCATAAAAACTTCTTCTTCTTGTTTTGCCAAAGAAATCATAGGTATGTAAATGCCTATTTCATCCAGTGCGGACTGTGCATAGGCAAGTTGAATTTTTCCCCCGTCGATAACAATCAAGTCGGGAAATTGTTCGTTTCTTCTGATAATGCCGGAATATCTTCTGAAAACAGCTTCTTTTATCATTGCAAAATCGTTTATTTGATGAACTGTTTTTATTTTAAATTTTCTGTAACCGGACTTGTTCGGTTTTCCGTTTACAAATTGAACCATCGATGCAACGGGGTTTGTTCCCGAAGTATTTGAAATATCGAAACATTCCATAACGGCAGGAAGTTTATGAAGTTTTAAAACTTGTCTTAATTCTTGTAAAGCATCCGTTTTGGAAACATATTGATTAATATCTTCTATACTTATTTCTCTTATCGCTACTCTTTGACTTATGGACTGTATAGCAAAAAGTCTGTCTCTTATTTCTTTTGCTTTTTCGTATTCTTGTTTATTGCTTAACTCCAACATTTCTTTTTGCCAGGTATCTGCCAACTTTTTTAATTTACCGTTAAAGAAAGTTTCTACTTCTTTCAAATTGTTTTTATAATCTGCGGAAGATATTTTCCCCATGCACGGTCCGAAACATAAGCCGGTATGATAATATAAGCAGGATTTCACTTTATCCAATTTCGGTAATTCTTTCTCGGAAAAATTTATTTTGCACGGTCTTATTTTAAAAATTTTGTTTAACCAAAGTATAAGTTTTTTTATATAAGTAAGTTGCGGGTAAGGTCCGAAATATAATGCCCCGTCTTTTATTATTTTTCTCGTCATAACAAGTCGCGGGAAATCTTCCGCAACGGTCAACTTTATATACGGATAAGTTTTGTCGTCTTTCCACATTGCATTAAAGTAAGGTTGTATTTTTTTTATTAGTTGTCTTTCGACAAGAAAAGCTTCTCTTTCGGATGCGCACAAAATATAGTTTATTGTTTTCATTGCACTTATTATCGAAAAGGCTTTGCTGTCCGTATCGGAATGAAAATAAGACGATATTCTGTTTTTTAAGTCTTTGGCTTTTCCCACGTATATAATGTTTGCTGCGGAATCTCTCATTATATACACGCCGGGAAGATGTGGAATGTTTACGGTATAATCGTTAACTGTTCTTTGCATTTTTCTTTTTATTTATTCCTAACAATATTTGGTCCATCTCTTGAGATTTTAATATTTTTAAGAAAATAATAAAAGAGATTATCGAACAAATTATGGAAATCATCAATGCAACTATCATAGGCAAAACTTTTATTTGCATTATTTCGTATGCTATTACACCCATAAGCGTGGAAGCTATCAATGCTTTTATCGACGATACTAAAATTTTTCTTGCACCTATTTTACCTATTCTTTGTTTAAGTTTATAAAACAACATAAATACATTCATATATGCACAAGCCGAAGTTGCAAGAGCAAGACCTCCCACACCTAACGGTTTCATTAAAGCAACACACAATATCACATGAACAAACATAACCACAAATGCTATCTTAACGGGAGTTTTTGTATCTTGAAATGAAAAAAACGTGTTGGCAAAAATTTTTGTAATAGCAAAAGCGGGAAGCCCCAACACATAATAAAAAAGAGCTTTATTTGTAAGAAGTGATGCAAAAGTATCAAACTTTCCCCTTTCAAACAAAACTTGTATTATCGGTAACCCTATAGCCATAAGGCCAACCGTTGCCGGAAGCAAAGCTATTATTGAAATTCTTATGGAAAAATTTAATGTTTCTTTCAATTCTTCTATATTTTTTGTAGCAACCGATTTCGACATCATCGGTAACGAAACGGTTGCCATTGCAAGCCCGAATATCGCAAGAGGAAGTTGCATCAATCTGTTTGAATAATACAAAGCCGTTATCGCACCGTTACCTAAAAACGAAGCACATATCGTATCTACAAAAGTGTTTATTTGGTCTACCGAAATACCGATAATGGAAGGTATCATTAAAAATATTATTTTTTTTATACCCGGATGATTAAAATGAAAATCAAAATTTAATTTCCAACCTAAATTTCTTAAAGTAGGATACTGCATAAGAAAATGTCCCAACCCGCCGAAAATAACACTTATCGCAAGACCTTTAATTTGGTTACCGGGCGACAATAACGGTGCCAAAGCCAATATATAAATAATTTCGGCAAAACTTAAATTTGCAGGTGCTATTGCCGGAATAAAAAAAGAATTCAATGTGTTTAACAATGCCAAAAGCATAGCAGCCAAACAAATAAATAAAAGGAACGGAAACATAAGTCTCGTAAGCTCTATGGTAAGAGCCAACTTTTCAGGATCGGAAGTAAAACCGTAAGCGATTATTTTTACAAGTAACGGTGAAAAAAACATTCCCAGAACAGTTATAACAAGCAACACCAAGAACAATAATGTAAAAACAACATTGATTAACTTTTGAGTTTCCGGTTTTGTTTTTGTGTGAAGATATTCCGAAAATACAGGTATAAATGCCGCCGAAAACGAACCTTCACCCAACATTCTTCTTATAAGGTTAGGAATTCTGAATGCCGCATAAAAAGCATCCGCAAACATTCCGGCACCGAACATATAAGCAACAAGCATATCTCTAATGTATCCGAACACTCTCGATACTGTTGTTCCGGCACTTACACTGCCCGCATATTTGATGATTTTTTTTATTTCAATCATTTTGGTCCGTAAAATAAAAAAAGCCGATACTTTTTAAATATCGGCTTTAAAATTCATTTTAAAATTACTTCTTAAGTGATGCAACTTTTTTAGACAATCTTGCTTTTTGGTTAGCTGCTGCATTTTTATGAATAACATTTTTCTTCTTTGCTTTATCCCATTCCGAGAAAGCTGCTTTAAGAGCTGCTACTGCTGCATCAAAATCTTTAGCTTTTACTGCAGCTTCAACTTTCTTTGATAATGTTCTTATTTTACTTTTCATTGCTGCATTTCTTGCTGTTCTTTTTTCTGCTTTTCTTGCTTCTTTAAGAGCAGATGTGTGTCTTCCTGTTTTTAACTTTGCCATTATATTTCCTCCAAAAATCATTACAAAATTATATTTAAGATGACATATTTTACATTTTTATTTTAGTATCGTCAAGCAGCTGAAAAAGCAGCTTAAAGCTTATAGCTTATAGTTAATAGTTTGCTGTTTGGTATTCATTGTACATTATAAATTGTACATTGCCGTTTACCGGTTTTTCGTTGAGAAAGGTTGGATTTTGTTTTATTAACATTTGCTAATCATCAAATTGTTATTGTATTCAAATTTTGATATTATGTTTAGACTATGAATAATCAACAACAAATATCAACGGCAACAAAGCCCCCGAGAGATACCAATTTAGAATTGTTTAGAATATTTGCAATGCTTGCGATACTTGCACATCATTATGTAGTAAATTCGGGATTAATGGAATATTCGCCTTTAATTCAAAATCAGTTTAGTTTAAAGTCCCTTTTTTATATTTTAATCGGTGCATGGGGCAAAACAGGAATCAATTGTTTTGTTTTCATTACCGGTTATTACATGTGTAAATCATCAATAACATTAAGAAAATTCTTAAAACTTCTGCTTGAAGTTATGTTTTATAAAATTTCAATTTATTTAATATTTTTATTTTCCGGCTATGAATCATTTAATTTGAAAAAATGTTTAACTGCTTTTTTCCCCGTCTATCATATTGAAGATAATTTTGTTGGTTGCTATTTAATATTTTTCCTTTTTATTCCTTTTTTGAATATATTGATAAAAAATATGAACGAAAAAACTCATCGAATTTTGTTATACCTGTTATTATTTGTTTTTGTTTTATTGGATTCAATTCCATATTTTGAACTAAGATTTAACTATGTATCATGGTTTTCTGTTATTTATGTAATTGCGTCTTATATTCGTTTATATCCAAAAGATATTTATAAGAGCATAAAATTTTGGTTATTAACATTTATTTCTTCCGGAGCACTTGCAGTAGCAAGTATATTATTTATGGCTTTCGTAGGAGAAAAAGCAGGCTTTTTCCGTCCGTTATTTTTTGTGGAAGATTGTAATAAAATATTTGCAGTTCCGTTAGGAATAAGTTCTTTTATGTTATTCAAAAATTTAAAAATAAAATATTCTCCGTTTATAAATACCGTTGCAGCAACAACTTTCGGTATCCTTTTAATTCATGCAACTATTGATACTATGCGAAATTGGTTATGGAAAGACATTTGCAAAAATGTTTATGTTTTTAATTTGGATTTATTTTGGTTGTATACAATACTAAGCATATTGACAGTATTTATATTTTGTTCAATTATCGACTACCTAAGAATAAAATTCATAGAAACCCCGTTATTCAATTCCCTACAAAAAAGAAAAATCATTAATTGATGCATGAATGGTTTATGGTTTATGGTTTATGGTTTGTTGTTTGTTGTTGGTAGCTGGTGGTTGCCAATCTTCTAATTCTCAAATCTTCTAATCTTCCGCCGTTTTGCTTGTCATCCCGCACTTGATGCGGGATCTCGTTGTTGTCGTTCTAAACTTGATTCAGAATCCAGTCGTTTGTAATTGGTAGTTCTGTCGTTAAACCATAAGCTATAAGCAAAAATAGCCTTGCGATTTTTCTAAGCTAAAATTTGCTTCGCAAATTTTTAAGGATTTTTCTAAAAATTTTAATGACTAAAGGTTTTTCGTTGAGTAGCTTGGTATTAGTTTTATTTAAATAATCTATATTTCATACCTTAAATAATTTGATTTATTGTAAAATCTTTTATATAATACACTTGTATATAACAAAAAAAATATTTTAATTATGGCGAATTCGCCATAATTAGAACAGCAAAAGGATAAACAATGAAAAAAATTAATGTAAAAAACATAGAAATATCAATAATAACGGTTAAGGATATAGACTATATTTGTATAACAGATATTGCAAGGATAAAAAGCGATGAACCTAATTCGGTTATTCAAAATTGGTTAAGGACAAAAGATACAATAGAGTTTTTAGGATTATGGGAGCAATTAAACAATACAAATTTTAAACCCATCGAATTCGAGGGGTTTAAAAATAGAGCCGGTTCAAATGCTTTTACATTATCACCTCAAAAATGGATTACAAATACAAATGCAATAGGAATTATTTCAAAATCCGGCAGATATGGCGGAACTTATGCTCAAAAAGATATAGCTTTTGAATTTACCTCTTGGGTGTCTCCGCAATTTAAATTATATTTAATTAAAGAATTCCAAAGGTTAAAAACCTTGGAACAAAAACAATTAGGTTGGTCTGTTAAAAGAGAACTTGCAAAAATAAATTATCATATTCATACAGATGCAATAAAAGGGAATTTAATTCCAAAAGAAATATCTAAACAACAAGCAAATTTTATTTATGCAGATGAAGCAGATGTATTAAATATGGCTTTATTTGGAAAAACAGCAAAACAATGGAGAGAAGAAAATCCAAAATTAAAAGGGAACATTAGGGATTATGCAACAATAAATGAACTTATATGCATATCAAATTTAGAAAATATTAATGCGGTTTTTATAAATGACAACATTTCTCAATCTGAAAGATTGATAAGATTAAATAAAATAGCAATAAATCAAATGCTTGTATTGGAAGAAGTTTCCAACAAAAAATTATTAAAATAAGATTTTTTACTCAGTGAGTGGAAAATCCAAAAAAAAGATTTTGTCACAATTTGTGACCAGTTCTTTTGTTTAACAATTCGCCAAGAAAATTGGTACGGAAAGACGGAGGATTAGAGGATTGGATGATTGGAAGATTGGGAACGGAAAACTATAAGCTGTAAGCTCTAAGCTGTCGTTCCGCCGTTGCTCGTTTGTCTGTCATCCCGCACTTGATGCGGGATCTCGCCGTTGTTGTTATAAACTTTAAGCTTTCTGCCCTAAGTTCTAAGCTTGCCGTTATTCCTTGATATTTTTACGAATTTATATTATACTAACTGTGTCCTTGGAGAGGACACTACTCTTAAAAGTGTTTACTCTTCAAGGGCTTTGTTTTTGTCTAAGTCATAAAAGAGATTTCCATTCTCGTCTTCACCAATTGTTATATAAATCTCATAAATTTCTTTTTTCAATGTTACTTTATTTGTAAAGTAATGAAATTTTGCTATTTTATCCTTTCTTGCTTTATAAGGATTTAAAGATATTTTATATTTTGAGTTTTTCAATATTTCCAGCAGTTTTGGAATTATTAGTAATTTCCTTTCATCAAAGCTATATTTTTTGTATCTATCTCTTGCATTTCTTGAAATTCTAATATTTTTGAATTTACCGATATCAAAAGTTTTTCCTTGAATATTTTCCGCAAAATATTTTATGGCTTTTTCTCTTAACTCTTTTATGTCTTTGTATTCTCCGAAATATTGTTTTATTTCTTCTTCGGTTATTATTATTTGTTTATCATTGTATATTTCTTGTTCTTCGGAAAGTTCTAACTCAGCAAGATTTTTTCCTGTTAGTTCATAAAATTCTTCTATACTGTTGATTATTCCTAAAAATATTATTTTATCTGTATTCATAATGGTGTTATTATACTAAAAAATTTGGTTTTGTGGTTTGTGCTTGTCATCCCGCACTTGATGCGGGATCCCGTTGTTGAATTTTACTCGTTTTTTGTGTAAAACACTCTTAACAAATATTTTTAGGAGGTGTGGTGTATATCATGAAAAGACTAAAAGAATTGAGAGAATCCGGAAATTACACTCAAAAAGAACTTGCTGAAATGTTAAATATAACTCAACAAACACTTGCAAAATTGGAAAGCAGTAAGAGTCAACCAAATATTAGAATCTTAAAAGATTTAGCAATAATTTTTGGAACTAGCATAGATGAAATATTAGAGTATTCAAAATCAGGGAAAAGAATACATTCTACAGATTATTGGCTTGCTATAAAAAATCGTGATGGTTTTTGGGGACACATAGGTATAAAAATATCTAATTCTATTCCAGTTTGGTTTCCCATTACAATTGATGTTCTAAATTTTTTGAAAAACAAATTAGAAAACATTGATAAAAATAAAAAATGGGTTTTATTTCCTACATTAGCAAACCAATATGTTGCTTTTCAACCCGGAAAAGCAACAAAATTAATTTTTTTAGATGAGGCCGTCGATATATGAGTGGAATTTATTATATCCATATTCTGGATATTCTTTGGAGTTATATCGAGCTTTTATAACACTACACAATGAAAATCTTTCTAAAGAAGATACAAAAAAATTTATAGCTATTTATTCAAGAAAAAAGAATAACAAAAATATAGATGCTAACGAAAAAAATTTCTTTAATACTTTTACGAAAAGGCTTAAAAAGATATTCAATAATCAAGCATCAGAAATGTTTATTATAACCTCCGTTAGTATTTTTCTTGAAGAAAATCTTTTTGATGAAGAGAAATATTACAAATATATAACAGATATAAATGTATATTATACTAATGGTAAAAAAGAAACTTATTACAATAATGATGACTTATTAATTTCAAATTTGGATCAATTAGAAAATCCTGAAGGACGCAAAATGATTCAAATGGAAGACTTGGAAGATACTTCAGTTTTTATTCCTGTTTCCAAAATAGCTATGATTACTATGCCGTACATTACAATTTTAGATAAAGAAAAAGAAATTGAAAAAGAGTTAAAAAATGATTAAACAAGAAAAACATATTAACTATATAAAATTGTAAACTTATAAAAGTTTATATCTATTATATTTATACAATGTTCACTGGTAACCTATCATAAGAAACACATTCACCATTCATAACAATATAACACTCAACATAGTGATTGCCTTTAAATGAGGTTTCTTCCGGATAATTTTTTGTTTGATACTTTGTTATCTCTCCTCTTATTTGATTATGATTGGCGGTATGAATATCATTCTTTACTTTCCAATATTCAGTTACAGTTATTTGACCATTACCTTCCACCGAGACAGAGAAATAAATTTTTTTACCAATTTCAATTGAAGGCTGTGATTTTGTCAATAAATTTGTTACATACATTTTATCTTTTAAATAAGCCTTACCACTGATTTTTGTTTTTATTGTATCATCGATAAAAACAGGAATATTGTAATCAAACATAAATTGCTCCGTATTAGAATCTCTTATTTTTTCTTTTTTTGTTGGATTTAGTAAATTTTGTAATAATAAATTCATCTTTATATTATCACTATTTTTTCCTATACATTCCAATGTAAGTAATGCATTATCACACATATCTTTAACTAATTGTTTTTGTTCGTCTGTCCACTTCATTAAGTAATCATCTATATATTTGTTACTATCTGCTCTATCTATTATTTGAGGATTATTTATGTATAATTTTAATTCTACAAAAAACTTAAAAATAGCTTCTATGCAGGATATATTGTTGTTTCTTTTAAATATATTATAAACAATTCTTTCTATATGAAAAGACTTAGGAGCATCCTTTAATATATTATTCTTGCAGTTATTTTTCCACTTCTTAACAAATTTAACAACTTTCCTAAAGTTATTATTAATACCATTCATTATTTTAGTTTCTTCAATGTAACCCAATGGATCAGATAATATCCATCTCATATGCTTATTATTCTGCTGTAATTCAGTATATTTCTTTAATCGATAAGTATATCCCGTCATCAAAATTTCAGGAACTAAAAAAATCTTTTTACCAAAATTATTAAATCCATTAGGAATTGCCGGAACTATATCAACAGAAAAAGGAATCTCTTTAAATTCTAGAGTAATAGAATGAGTTTGTATATTAACATCTGCTTGAGGAAGTTGTTTTTCTTTGATAGCATCCATAATTTCTTCTTTTACAGCAACAAGAATATTTTCATTATATGAATATATATCTTTTAAATCTAAGATATATAATATATCAATATCTTTCATAGGTGTAGTTGCTGTAAATCTAGCAAAAGAGCCAGTTAATATACATTTATTCCCCAACACCTTCTTTATATCATCATATATTTTTGAGGCCAACATTCTTTCTTCCTCTGTTGGAGAAAGTTTTGCTTTAATATGTTCAATAAAATAATTATTTATTTTATATTTTTTCATTTACTCACCTTGGAATTATAACTTGAAGTGATCATAGATATCAAAATATCATTAAGAAGTCTTCCTTTAAAATTTACAACTATAACATTTGTTCTATTAGCAATATCAGCCATTTGATTTTGTGGAATAGAACCTGGTTTAGCATAAATAACAATAGATGTCTGCTCCGATACTCTAGACATAAAAATTTCATTAATTTTATCACTAAAAGTCTCCCATTCAATTAAAAAAATTGTAAATTTTTTTGCTTTTTCAATATTTCCTTTATTTATATTTACAATATTTTTCTCACTAAAAATTTTTGAATCTAAAAGCATAGTTTTTATAACATTAAATTGTTCTTGTGATGAAAAAACAGCTATTTCCCTTTTCCAAAGTGCATAACCTATTCTAAATACAACAGGAGTTATTCCTATAATCCAGCAAACAAGAGCATATATTGCTGTTAAAATAGCTAATATTGTAGTTAAAGAACCAATAACCGTAAAAAACGGATGATTAAAAAAAGCTAACATAAAACTATCCCTCCTAAGATTTTCTATAATTTTTAATACTATTAATAAACATCTATACCAGATTATTAGTTTTTATAAAATCTGATAATCTCTTTCTATCTTCATTTTCTTTGTCGCCTTTAAAATATATTTCAATAAATGTTATCTTAAAATCTTTATTTTCACTAAATTCTATTACAAATATAATCCTTATTCCGGAACGATTTCCTAAATTTTTTAAACTTTTACAAGCAAATTTTCTAACTTTTTGAGATTTATATTTTTCCCCACAACAGCCTTTTATATCCACCAAGGCATCAGCAGGTAACGGAGTGTTTTTTACATAATGTACTTCTAACAGACTCCTTTTCATGTTTTCAAAATCATCTCTTAATGTTCTGAATCTCTTTTCTAATTTTTTGAAATCTTTTTCAAACTCGGCAATAAAGAAATAACTAGGCATAATATTTATTCTTACTCCTCATCATATTCTCTCACAGAAGTTTCTTCTGTTCTATAAAAAACAGATTCATATTCAATAGGTTCCATATCATTAGCACTTATCCATGGAATATCCTTATGAGAAAAAGCAGATAACTCTTTTGCTGTTTTATCTGAATGTTTTTCAAGAACTTTATCTATATGTTCAAGTTCTCTAGCAGATAAAATGCTTAAATCCGGTTCAATTAATGGTAAATATTTTGTCATATCATGAGAAAACATTTTTGTTTTTACTTCTTCAATTTCTCCGTTTTTTTCCATTTCTTTAACTATTTTTGCAAAATCAATAGGTGTAGGTCCATATGTATTTTTTATATATTTTAATCCCATAAGTTGTGTTTCAAAAAGTTCATAGTAATCAAAATCTATAAAATATAGAAGTTTATATAAAACAGTTTGTCCTACATTTGGTTTTGCACCGATTTTTTTTAAAATATAAAGAAAAACTTGTTTGAATTTTTCAATATTTTCTATAGGAATATCTATTCTTATATCCGGTTCTTCTTTCTTTTTCTTTTTAGCATCTATAACATTGTACGAATATTTTTTTGGTTCTTTATTATCAATAATGCAAGCATAATCAACATCATAAAGTTTAGATAATTTTTCAACTATTTCTAAAGTAGGCTTTGTTTCAAGACTTTCATATTTTATATATGTCTGTCTTGATATACCAAGTTTTTCTGCCAACTCTTCTTGTGAATACCCTGCAGCTTCCCTTAAAAATTTTAAAATATTTTTAATCATGTCTGTCCCCCTTTTGCAATACTATTATAAAACATAGTTTTTTAAATGTCAATATTTATTCACAATACAATGTTAAAAAAAATATACACATAAAAAAATGTACAAAAAATTTGGGGTGGGTAGGAATAGGGTTGTTCACCAATAAAATTGGTATAGAAAGACAGAGGCATGGAAGAATGGAGGCATAGATGTATAGAAAAGACAAAATGAAGGAAAAGAAAATCACCAAGAAAATTGGTACGGAACGACAGAGGATTGGAAGATTAGAAGATTAGAAGATTTGAAGATTGGAAGATTAGCAACGACTGTTTTCTGTCATCCCGCACTCGATGCGGGATCTCGGTGTTGTCGTCCTAAACTTTAAACTTTAAGCAAAAATCGCTTTGCGATTTTTCTAAGCCAGCTATTATCAATTTTCATATGGTAAGCAATATTAGAAAAGAATTGTTAAAGATTAGTATTTTTCCAATAAATTCTTTTTTATCTCTATTTTAAATATAAATTTATCTTTATGGTCCATTTCAGAAACAATAGTATCTAAACTTTTTTTAATTTTTAGTCTTTCTTCTTCTGTATCAACTACTAAATACAAAAATGCAAATTGTTGTTTTTGTTTATCAATATAACTAATTAATTGTTTTATAATAGTCTTAAAATTAAAATTGTTACCATATTTAATTTCAACTAAATACTTTACATCGTTAAATGTATATGAAAAATCAAAATTTCTATTCTCTTTTTCAACAACAAAATTTTTAACATTTATATCTTTGATTAAATCATAAATAACTATTTTATGAAGCAATATTCTTTCATGTTCTTCAACAAGTCGTTTTATTTTTTTATCAGCTATTGCAATTCTATACAATTCGTTTAAATTAACGATTCTATCGTCATAATTCAATCCGTTACCATCATTAAGAAAATCTCCCAACATGTCTAAAATAGTATTTTGTCCCCAAATATCGATATAATATATAAAAACATCTAAATAATTATTTTTTAATCCTTGGCTTTCTTCATCATTGTAATTTTTTATTATTTTTTCTAAGTCTTTTCCGATAAATATCATAAAATAATCAATCTTATTTTTAATAATAGGAATTACTCTTGCTATCTTTTTCCTTATTAATATATAATCTTTTACTTCTAAGTCTACAACATTATTTTTGGACACTCTAGTAACATAATGTTTTTGCAACCAAATATAAAAATATCTCTTATAATATTCATATTTAAAACTTTCTAATGCTTGTTCTATATTGTTTGAGATTTTATCATCTAAGATACTATCTATATTTTCATCTAACAAACCAGAATTATCGAAATGATTTTGATAAAGTTCAATAGAAAAAGAAACAGATGAAGCATTTTTTATTATTTCCACTAAAAAATTAATTATATCTGTCTTTAACTTTAACATTATTCTATGAATGTATTTAACGCTTTCAGAAAAAACATTTGATAAATCAAAAGAATTCTTTGAAAAAATTAATATAATTTGTTTAAACAAATCAGCATACTTATCATCATAATAAAGATTTAAATATCTAAATAAATCAGATATCTTAGAACTATATTCTTGCATAAAATTTAATATACTTTTTTCTCTTATTATTTCATCTTTCTCGTTAAACCAAGATTGTAATCTTTTACCTAAAATTTTATCCGGTATTCTATTTTTTGAAAAATTATGAGTAAAATAATATTGCAAATATCTATCATCTAAGAAATAACTTTTAGCTTCTTTATTTGCCATTTTCAAATAATTCTTACCTTCTGCTGCTGGATTTTGTTCATAAACAGGACTTATTAATTCTATTAACTCATATATACTTTTAATATCATCTTCACTATATTGTTTTGTTATATCTTTGAAATATTGTTTTATATCATCATCAAATTTTACTTTAGAATTAAACCACTGATATTGATGATTCCAAGCCTCATTATATATATCTGGATAAAAAACAAATAATATACTCATATTTATATAATTAAAGACATTAACTTCATTTTTTACTTGTGCATAAGATATTAGGAAAGTATTATAAAATCGTTTAATATCTCTTATAGTTTTAAATCTTGCTGTTGAAACATACAAATCAAAATCCGTTTTATTTATTGTAGGCATCTGTTCTTCTTCTAAAACATTGTTTATTTTATTAAACAAAATATTTTCTATATCAATATCTTCTATCTTCGGTAATTGAACGATAACAGATGCTATTTTTTCAAGATAGTTCTTATAGTATAAAGCTTTTTTTATACCACCTTCTTTACTATTTACATTATTATTTTCTACACATGGTTCAGATATTTCACAAAGTATATTTTCTATTTTGTTATAATCTGCAGATAACACAAATATAATATTAGTATATTGTTTAAACATTTGAACTACTTGCAGTATATATAGTATATGCTCTTTACTTAATCTATCAATATCATCTAAAACAATAACAATCCTTTTACTATATTCATTTTTTAGAATATTTCCAATATTTTTTATTTTATGTTGTATATTATTATCTTTTGTAAAATTATCTAATATATTCTGAAGAGCGATTTCTACATGATTAGTTAATTTCACATTTGCAAGTTTAATAATATCATCAAAATCAGACTCAAAAGATTTATATGGATAAAAACTCTTTGCAAAAGTATTTATCTCTCCTAAAATAGCATTTAATAATTTTTCTTTAGTGTCATTAAACCAAGGATTTATATCTATAAATTCAAATAAATTTTCTTTTCTTAATTGTTCTTTCAATAAGTTAATACAACTTGTTTTTCCTTCTCCCCAAACACCTGACAATAAAAAAGCAAAACCTTTTTCTTTATCAATGTTCATAAATTTTCTTTTTAATATATCTATAAAATCTGTTCTATCTAAAACATCGTACTGTGAAGTTTGTATTGGAGAATCACTTTCAAAATCAATATTTCTATTAAAACAGAAGAGAAGGCCTGGCAAGATATTAATTAAACAACAAGCAAATTCGTTATAAAATATATACTCAATACTACATATAATATCTAATGCTAAAATAATTGTTATAAAGGATAAAAGATAGTAATAAAAATTAGGATTTTCTAAAAAAATAACATATGTTATTAAATAACAAATAGGTAATAAAAATATAGGTGAATATACTCTAATTATTTTCCGAATAATATAAATTTTATTTTCTATATTTACAAATAAAATGAATAACACAAAAATAAGAAATAAAAGAACAAAAAATGAAAAGAATAAGTTATTTATTACAAAAATATAACTATAGCATAAATATTGTCCGATATATTCGAAATCACAAAATACAATATAAGCTAATAATACATAAAAAATATATCTTAAGAAAACAGAAACGACTAATTTATAATTATCAAAAAAATTCATTTTTTTAATTTTTCAAACATTATTAAAAATTTTTATTTTTTCCAACATATTCATGAACGAACGGAAAATTGCTTTTCAATTTTTTAAATTTTGTGAAAAAGTTTTCTAAAAACATTAATACACAATAGTTTTCCACTGAGAATTCCTCAATTCTATAAGTTGAGATTTATCACGTAATTAAATTGTCAATTAATTATTTTCTTAGGAATATTTTTTATATTTTATCAAATTTAACTTAATATTAAAAAAATAGAGACATAAAAATATGTCCCTATTAAAAACAACCTTATAGTGTGTGTGGTACGGCTCAATCTTACGAAAACGAATTATAAAAAATATAACTGCTACAGTTTTTTCTAATATCTATCAAAAGATAAATATTTAGAGATTCGTTTGTCATAAGTGAATGCTATTGTACAAACTAGCAGACCAGTTGTTTTTTTTAAATGTAACTATTTCTTGCTTTTTTTATTTCAAATAAAGTTATCAAATTTATTTTATCATTTTCCCAAGTAAAGAACCAATCTTTCGATTTTATGAAACCAATAATTTCCTCTTTATTTTTTGTTAAACCTACTATATCCAATATTTTTCTTTTATCCTTTTTATCAACCCATTTACATTTTATAACATCAAAAAACAATAAAAAGGTTTCTGTATTTATAAAGATATGCTTTTTATTACATTTAAATTTTTGTTCAATATTTTTCAATATCTCTTTTTTTATTAAGTCGTACTCTTTATTATCTTTCACATACGATAATAAAGTCATAAATTCAAAATAACCTTTTGATTCCCTTACCAACTTTCTTAATCTATCCACAGGTAATTTGTATTTGCATACATCCAAAATCCATACAAGATCTAAGTATTCCAATAAACTAAAATTTATATCTGTTTTATTTTCGAAAAATTTGACGATCATAAAAGAAATTTTTTCTTTTATGATATCTACAATGTTATCTTTATTATCTATTTTTTCCAAAAACTTTAAAATAACTACACATATTTTGCAAATACCAATTGTAGAATTTGATTTTGGACTTAAATTAAATATATAAAAAGATAAATTTAAAACTTCCGACAAATATTTTTGTATATTTTCGATTCTTATATTTTCTATTTCATCTTTATTTAATAAATTCAACAATTCCTTGAATATTTCACTCAAAAGAATATTTGAAACATCAAACATATTTATTTTATTTTCATAAATAACAGCTCTAATTCTATTTATTGTATCTTTTGATGACTTGATATTTCTGTCTAAAAATATTTCATTTTTGTTAAAATATTCTCTTAATATTGTAATGGTTTTCTGCTTAGCAACAGATATTCTTGTCATAAAAGGCTTTTCAAATTCCTCATTTTTACTTTTATTAATAAACAGTTTATATTCTTTTAAATTTTCTTCATATAACTTTATAATATCCTTCCCTATATTTCTATCATTAACAAAAATAAAATAATCATCAACATACCGTCTAATACAAACTTTATTTTTCTTAAGCTGTCTTTCTACCTTTCTGTCAATTTCTTGCAATAATATTTCTGCAAAAATTCTTGAAAACTCTGAGCCGATAGGAATTCCGTTTGTTTCACTCCAATTTGAATATTGCATTAATTTATCAATTTTATTTTCGAAAGATTTTTCATCATCTTTATGTTTCTTAGCATACAATTTGTTCTTAACTGCCCAAGAAATAGAATGTGTATAAATACTATTGAAACATTTTTGGATATCAAATTTAAAACAATATTTATATTGTTGCTCTAAATCTAAAAATTCGTTAGAATCATAAAATTTATACAAAACAGGATATTTTTTATACAAAAAATATGTATTTGGTATATTTTCTATTTTTAAATCTTTTGTATATTTAATAACTTCATTAATATCTGTATCGGTAAAAGAGGCATCTTCATCCATTAAATTCATAATTAACAAATCTAATTCTTTTAAATTCTTTTGAGAGATTCGGAAAGGATATCTCAAAGAAACATTACTCTTTGTTGTGTTATATAAAATTTCTGATTCATGATTTGAATAAAAATCACAAATTTTTAATTGTGCGAAAGGATGAATTAATGATATATCTCTTTTTTCATATTCATTTTTATTTATCTTATAATCATAAGGAATAGTAAATTTTTCAATTCCTTCAGAAATAATTCTTTCTTTCAATATTGTATTTCCAAATCCTTTCTCTTTAATAAAATCAAAAATATCATTACAAATATTTACATCTTCACCTTTTGCAATTTTTTTTATTTGTTCATTATAATAATTATCATATATTTCTTTTATTGTCCTATAAAATCCCCTGTTTGAAAAAGGAATTGGAACTTCATATGGCAGAGTATCTGTCAATAAAGGTAAAAATTTATTCTTTTTTACAATCGTAGCTTGCATTTTATCTCCAACACTCAGTAATCTTCTGTATTTCATTCAAATTAAAATTTCTAAGTATTCTTTGTTTATATCCACACACAAAAGAATATTTTCGTAGCATTTTTCTTTCTTCTTGCTGTAAACAAGAATTGATTTTTTTAAAAGTTTTTGTATTCAATACTTTATAGTAAAAAATATCAAGTTTTTTTAATTCTTCATGGGAACTTATAAAAGGATAATTAAAAGCATTCCCGCCATGTAATGTTCTCTTCTCACTATAGTCAGAAGTGTTTATTTTATTATTTTTGATAGGATAATTAGCAGACAAAAACAACATCCTATTTTTTAATAATTTCAAATCTTTTTTCTTTCTAAAATCTAGAAATGCTTTTATAATTTTGGACTGAATATTTTTTATTTTTCTTTTAGATATAGATATTTTTATATTGTAATCTTTTTTATTTTTTTTAATTATTTCTTTCTTTTCAAAGCTATATCCTAAAAAAGGAAAACTCCATTTTTTTTCTTCAGCGCTAATCTCAATTTTCTTTTGTAAGTTAAAATTCAATCCTTTCGGAAGATTTTTTTGTATTTCACAAAAATCTATTTTCTTTGTAGATAATATAATAATATCATCAACATATCGAGCATAAAAGAATATTCCATCCATAATTTTTATGTATTTATCAAAATTTTTCATATAATATTCAGATAAAGTTGCACTTATATTTACACCTCTTGGTAATCCCGGAGTTTTTATTTTTGAAAAAAAATTTTTTAAGATTTGTTTAGTTTTATAAGATAAAAGTATAGACACATTTAATTTTTTTAAAATTTCTTCTCTATCAATGCTTTCATAAAATTTTGATATATCTAATTTTAATATATAAAAATCATTTGTCTCGTTAAAAAAATTTATAAGTGTTTTAATAATTTTAAATCTGTTGCTTTGTTCTATTCCATAAACCCTTTTTATATTTTTATTGGTTTTTCTTAAAACAAAGTCATCAAACAAAACTTCTTTTAAATTACTTTTATCTTTTTTTACATTATTAAGTTTATAATAAAATTTACCATCCTCCAATTCTTTACTATCTATTGAGTGAAAATCATATTCAGTCTTTACAAACGTTTCTAACTCCATAAAAAGATTCTTTATTTCTTTTTTTGTTAATTTATCAAAATATTTTTTAAAATCTATATTTTTTATTAAATGCAAAAACTCTTCACATGTATAATCTTGATTTAACATTTTCTTCCTTAATAATAAATATAATTTACAATTTTTAATATTTTACCAAATTAGAGAGGAATTGACTATCTAGGAGATTTAAAAACTTTGATGATTAAAGGTTTTTCGTTGAGAAGGGTTGGGATTAGTTTTTCCCCAGCGAGAGTTTTAAGAAATATTTTTGTTTTATCCATTGGAATACGGAAAACATTTCAGAACTATAAAATATTAAGTTAATGATAAAACTTATAACCACACAAATAACACTTGTTTTTAAAGCCAAAATAAACCATGCAAAATACGAAACGTCTTTCATTTGAAAATATCCTGTTATAATCATTAACAATACAATTAATGTATCTATACAAATATGTTTTATAAAATATTTTAAATTTCTGTTCATAATATTTTTTGACAAATACCAAGCGAAATAAACTGTTCTGTATGCAAGTGCAACTAACATCCCAATAGCAACACCGATAAGTCCATAATTAAAAACTAACACAATGGATAAAATTAAATTAATACTCATTTCTATAATGGCACTTGCTTGAGTTTCTTTATAGTGCCCCGCTGCAAGAATCATCGTATTATATGGTAAACGAATAGAGTGTAGAGCAAAACCTATTGTAAATAAATATGCAAAGAATGGAACTATATAATTAACATCTGTTATTCCTTTAGTATAAACTGTTACAAACGGGACAATTAATATACCTGTAAGTCCAAATAATAATGTTGTCATAGTATGCATTATCCATTCAAACTTTGTAAAAGCTTTATTCAAATTATCTGTTTCATTATTTGCTAACATATTACCGAAAGCAGCCTGTGTTCCTGTAGTTAATGCCATCACAAATTGTTTAATACCATTAGTTACTAAATTATAAACTGTGTACACAGAAACTTCTTTTAACGATGTAAATATTGTTAATATTGCAACCGGTGTTCCAAATAAAACAAAGGATGCTAAATGTTGAGCTAGACCATTCCATTTTTGTTTTATAGGCTCTGTTGTAAGTTTTAACTTATGATTTATCTTGTAATGTTTGTGAACATATATTGCTAAACAAATAGGTTGTGCAACAAAAAAGATTGCGGAAACAAATTTAACTAAATGAATACCAAAACCACCTTTCATTAATACCACACAAACAGTTGTGTTTAAAACAAGTGCAATTATATGTAATCCTACAGGAATAAAATCAAGTTGATCTGCACTCAATAACAAACGATATGTCATTCCAAAAAAATACTGAGCTAACAAACTAATAGAGATAATTACAATTAAACTTGCGGTATATAAAAAGCTAAATTCATTTTCTGCTAAAAAAGGATAAAATAAAAACAATGCAATAGTATAAAAAAGAAGAATCCAGCCTAATTTACGAAAGAATCTTTCTGAGGAACAAAATATTTCACTTATTTCTTCTTCGTTTTTCTGTGCAAGTGGTTTATATAAAGTAGATTTTACTACAGCACCTACACCAAGTTCACACAAAGCAATAAAGCCTAAAAATTGTGTAATTGATGCTTGTAAACCATTAACGGCAGAACCGTAAGAAACTAAAAACATTCTCGGTAAAATAAAACCACAAACAATTATTGTTAATTGATTTATTAAAGAAACTATAGTGTTTATTGTCAACTTTGTAGAACGATCAAAATTCATATATTATTTTCTCTGAAGGTTAAGGATTTAATCCTCTTTGTTTACGAAAAGATATAATTCTATCATCCAAAATCCTACCATCTAAAATAACTGTTGCTTTCTTTATATTATCTGCATAGTCTACAAAATTTTTTTCAATTATCATATCTATATAGTTTTTAATCCCAGCACTCAAAACTTTAGATACCGTAAGAGGAAACATCGCAGGTGTATTATCAACAGCATAATGTATAACACCATCTATTGTATATATTGGATTATCTATGCTCGTAGCATGCGATGTTTCTATCTCTAAATAAGGATCACAACTAACATCAATAATTAAAGTTCCTTTTTTCATTTTGCAAACATCTTCCTTTGTAATAATATGATCTGTTCGATTTGTATCCCACAAAATACAATTAATTAAGACATCATAATTAAACATATTCTTTTTAAATAAATATTCTAATTTACGATTATACACATCAACATAAGCACCTAATCCGTGTAAAACTCTCAATGCACCCTTTGCAGTTTGTCCATTACCTAAAATAGCTACTCTAGTATCATACGGCATTTTTCCACAAAAACGAAAAGCATGTAAAACAGCAGCTTCTCCTGCTATTTCTCTATTCCTATAAAAGATATAACGACCATCTTCATAAAGATCTTCCCAAGCAATTACTGTATGTTTGGCTTTCAATATCTTTGAAGTAAAATCTAAATTTTGTACTGCATGTGCCCAGCCAAATAAAATTTTACCATTAGTCAAAGAATCTATATAATCAGCATCTCCAAGTTTAACATCAGCAATAATATCACATTCTAAACATTTTTCTCTAGAAACGACTTTACATCCAGCTTTCATATATTGTTCATCACTAATTCCTAAATCAATGCCATAACCTTTTTCAAAATAGCAGTGATTTTTAAACTTCATGGAAGCCACATCCAAAGGAAGAATTGCTCGCCTTTTCTCACAACTTTTATGACTAATTACAAAACCCATTGTTTTCATTACTCTATCTCCTCTGCTTTGGAAGTTTAATTAAATCTCCACGTTTTCTATCTGTTTCTGGTAATATATTCGGATCAAATCCGGTTTGCGGATAAAAAGTCATTTCTCCAAAATAAATTTTATTATTACAATTATATAAATCTACCCGCACAAAAGGAATATCTTTTGATAATACAGAAGCTATTCTAAACATTTCATCAATTAAAATAGGCTTTTCTAATGTAAAGTCTTTTGGTGCAGTCAATCCGCCTTTATTTATACGAAGTAATTCCCATTTATAATTAAAAAAATAAAATTTGGGATCACCAATATTTCTATCAATACAAACCATTACATTATCCACATAACCATTAAAGCAAAAAAATTTATAATCACTAAGGTCCATTGTCTTTTCATCTTCCATATATTGTTCCGCAATAATTTGAGGTTTAACATTTTTATATGGCCATTCTCTACCTTTATAATAAAAATTATTTTTTAAAGAATTATTTATTTTCTCTTTTGCTATATGTCTATTGAACCTATTTTTATCTTTGCATATAACAACTCCACCACTATCATGTGTTGTTTTTAAAACAAATTTATTAGGTAATTTATCAAAATCAATATCTTCAAACTTACTCCATACTCCAAGTGTGGGTATAATATATTGGTCACCTATTTTGTCAGCTACATATTTCTTTACCGCATATTTATCAACGAGTGTTGTATATAAAGGATTTCTATCATACAGTTTTAACCATTGTAACTTTTCACTAAAAGTTTGCGGATTTTTTAAGTTAAGTCTTTTTCTAAAAAAACAATAATATTTATAATGTAAAAAAATAAAATCTGGTGTCATTTTATTTAATAGATGACGAAATTTTTCAAATAACTTTCTCATTTTAACTCCTTATTTTTCTTGCTAAATGAATATCTTTCATTAAATTTTCACCTAAACTTGTTATATCTTCAAAAGGTATATTATTTTTCCATAAAACATAAGGTAATGCTAGTTGGTCTCTTCCACTTCCGGATTTCAAATATTCTTCCCACCATAATTTTAAAATTTCAATTGATTTTATATTTGATAAATCAGAAACTATTACAGAAGCCTCTTTCAAGCCATATCCTCGTGGCATACCTTCTTGTTCATAACGAACAAGTTGTTTTTTTATTCCATCAACATTTCCTCTTTTTATATAAATACAAGTTTCACCTTCTCTATACAAACAATTTCTAAAACTATGGTTAAAAATTGCAATTCCACAAGGATTTTTTGTAAAAGTAAGCCATTCATTTATCCCCGCTAAAAGCTGGATATTTCCATCAACATAAATAGAATAATTTGTATCACAAATTTCCTGTGGATGAAATTTTAAATAGCGATTAATTTCTGCTAAATTTTTATAAACTGTTGCTTGCCGTGGAATATTTTGAATATCCCAGCCTAATGTATTTTTAAAATTCTGTGGATTATCTGTAAATAAGATATACTTACAATTTGAATAATGAACCAAAGGTGGAAGTGCCTGATCATAGTTACCAGTAATACAAGTATATATTGTTACTGCTGGTGTATTCTGTGGCATTTCTATTGTTGGAATTGTTTGCAATGGTGTTGTTAGTTTTGTGTTAGGTAAATCTATAAACTTTTTAGCAACATGTGAAAAAAACAAATTATCTTTTACTAATTTGCACAATGTAATAAATTTACATTGCTTAATAAATCGTAATATCATCAATAATCTTTTACCAAATGTATACTCTCTGGAAGATTCTATTATCTTATTTTTATAAACAAGTTGTTTTATAAGTTCTTCATACGATGAAAAATTATTCCTCTGCATTTTTATTTTTCCTTAAACAAGATTTTATTTGTACCCAAATAGCATATTCTAAATAAACAAACGGAACTATTAATTTAAACAACATCAGTATAAACCAAGTAGCCCTTGTATATTTTTTTAAATAATAATAATGACTTTGTAGCCCTATTTTTTTTAGTTTTATAGAGGATTTAAATTCTTTTTGTACACTTACAGAATGATAGTGATTATAGTTACTATTTAAATCTAATATTGATAAATAACCTTTTTGTTTAAATTTACTTGCAATAATAATTTCTTCATTATATAAAAATACATTTTCATCATAAAAGCCACATTCTGCAAACTTACTAAGATCAAATAAAACTAAACTACCAATCAAAACATCAACGTACTTGAATTTTACATTTTTAAAATAATTTATTTTATAGTATCTTGTTTTGAAAATCTTATTTGATACTAAAGAAACTGATAACAAATCTTTAAATGGAGAGACAATTTTATATGCAGGATATGGATTATTTGTCTCTTTTGGAGATACAGCTACAACTTTAGAATCTCTCTGAACGAATTCTAAACAATGCTTTATACTATATTCACTAAAAGAAACATCGGGATTAGCAATAACGACATGTGTAGCTCCTAATTTTTGACTATACCTAAGTCCAATATTATTACCATAACCATACCCACCATTTCTGTCTGATAACAATATTGTCGTCTTATGATTGGAAATTTTTTCTAGTCGTTGATAAGAGTCATCCGTAGAAGCATTATCAACAATAATAATATGATCTAAGACTTTATAATCTTTAATTCGATTGTAAAGTTTTAAAACACTGTCAGCATCATTATAATTTAAAATAATACAAGTTAACATAGCAACAATTACATATCCTAAAATTTTATATATTATCTTTCAAATATAATAATAATCCCACTGGTAAAAACAAATACATCCAAGAAACAGCTTTCATATTTTTTGTTTTTCTACCATTGTAAAATACTGTATATCTCCAATATTTTATCGCACATTTTATTTTATTTAATATACTTACATTATTTGTTTTTATTGTTTGCATAAAAACAAACATTGTTCCTTTAGGATTTTCTCTAAATTTTTTGTGTATATTTTTTGTTAAACCATCAGAAACATATTCGGCAAAATATATATTTTTATTAAAATAGCGGAGCAAGAATTTTGAACCTATTCTATCCCAAACGGCACTTTCGCTTAAAAAAGTTTCATCTTCAAATTGGGGAAAAGGATATTTTCTTAAAATTTTTATTTTAAAAGCTTCTGCCATATCACCTTTAACTCTATATTTATTTCTTATATCTATCATAGAACAGTCTATAGTTCGAAATGGAAATTTCCCTCCTATTCTTCTTCCATTTATATAAGCTTTCATTCCACTTATACCTGCAAAATTATCGTCACTTTCTATTTGTTTATAAAAATACTCCAGTTGTTCTATAGCATCTTTTGACAAGTAGTCATCACTATCAACAATAAAAAAAAGTTCCCCCTTTGCAATCTTCATACCAGTATTTATAGCTATATGTTTACCTCGATTTTTTTGCTTTATGTAAGTTATTTTAAATTCTTTACAATTCTCTATCCAATTATTACATACTTCTTCCGTATTATCATCACTGCCATCATCCACTATAAGCCATTCAAAATTTTTATAAGTTTGATTTAACAAACTTTCATAAAGTTTTGGCAACTTATAAGCTCTATTATAAGTAGATGTAAAAATTGTTATCATTATAAATTTTCCATAAAATAAAATTGATACTCAGAAAGAAAATTTCCAAAATTATAAGCTCTATAACAAATGGAAATTACTGCAATTATACCTACAAAGCTATAAGCTAAAGTTTGAGCAAATTTTATTTGTTTACTTGATGTAGCAAATTTGGATACATATATTTGTAAACAGTAAGGGAACAATATTATAAAACTTAAATCAAAGTACATAAAAAGTCTAAACATTATTTCGTATTTAGAGCTCCATATTAAAAATATTATTCCTACAAAATAAAAAAACAACCAAATTCTAATTTTGTTATTCATATATAATATTTTCCAAATAGGGAATATAATAAAAATCATTATCAACAATTTAATATATTCAAAAAATTCAACATTATACAAAACAAGACTATTTTCTTGGCTTTGCATGTATCCACCAAGTCTATTACTTATCATTGTATCGCCAGAGAATATAGTATCCATTAAATTTTGTGGTGTTATAAATATTGCAAGTATTGTTCCTATGATTAATAATGCCATCCATATAATTTTTTTGTTTTTAGCTAAATCAAAGATAAACAAAAATGGTAAAATAATAATTATACTTTTATGAAAAGAAAAAGCTATAAAGAGTAATAATAAAGAATATATTTTATTTTTATCCCAAAAAAAGATTATCCACAATAACAATGAGACAGCTATCATTTGTCTATTTAAAACCATATTATAAAAGAAAAAATATGTTCCGAGATACAACAATAAAGATAACTTTGGATAAATTGATATTTTTTGAAAAGCTTTTATTAAAAGAAATATAGATGCAAAAGAAATAATAAACAAAAACATATTATACGAAATGCCAATATTATGAAAAAACATATTAATAAAATTATATCCAAATTCTGTATCTCCAATACTCAAACCTGTTTCATAAAAAAAGCGATATACTGCAAAATCTTTTCCACCTATATTTCTAAAACCAGCTAACATGCTTAATAACAAAATAGAAATATTTGTTCCCAAATTACCAAATTTTTGTGAAAAATCAGTAAAGCTCAAGACAAAAACTAGTGAACATATTGTTAAAAAATATATCATTGACAAGCACCTTCATAAAAATCTTGATATTTTTTACTCATTAATTTTGCTGAAAAACTTTTTTTGATAAAATTAACCGCATTATTTGAATATAAATTATAATCCATGTTTAAGATTTCATTTATTTTGTTTTTCAAATCTTCAATATCCTGAATTTCAAAAAACAGACTTATATTCTTATTCTTTAATTCATAATAAATCGGTATATTTGTTAGTATTGATGGCAATCCACATGCTAAAGATTCATATACTGTTAAATGAAAACCTTCAGATAATGAAGTAGATATATAATAATCACTTGCTTGAAGATAATCTTTTATATTATTAGCATATCCTGTAAATAAAACATTATTATTATCCAACTCTTTTTTACATAGATTTTCTAATAAGCCGTTACCACAAAAAACAAAAAACAACTTTTCATTTTGTATTTGTTTTATAACCTTCACAAATGTTAACGGATCTTTTCTTTCTATAAACGCACCACACCAAATAAATATTTTCTTATTTACAGGTAAATTTAGTCTTTTTCTCAATACTATTTTATTTTCTATAGGTTTAAACTTTTCTGTATCTATACCATTATCAACATACTTAAATTGAATATTTTTAATTCTATCATTTAAAATATCTGCAAGTTGTTTAGAGACACAAACATTATTTTTTATTCTTTTTAAAGAAAAATTCATCAACATATACATCATATAGCCTAAAACCTTTCCATAAAACATTTCAAAATCAGATTTATAATCACAATGAATAGTAGCTATTTTTTTATACTTAGTTAAAGATATTGCAGAAAACAAAGAAGATCTGAAACATTGAGTATGAACTATATCCGGTTCTATCTTATCCATAAATTTTTTTAATTTAATTGGTGCATAAAAGAAAGAAAGAGCTCTATTTAAATTTAACGACATTATATTTATGCCTAATTTTTTAAAATCTTCAAAGAATGAAATTTGCGGTTCTTTAGATAAAGTTATTACACAAGGTTCAAATTTGGTTCTATCTAAATTTTTAATTATGTTATATAAAACATTAACAGGACCTGTTTTTTGGAGAGTAGATATCACATAACAAATCTTTTTCATCTCAAAACCTTTTTATAGAATAATGTTCTTATATTATTTGGCATCAAAACTTGTGTAATAAATCTAACCGAAATATTAAATAAATAATATGGATAATTTATTATTTTCATTTTTAACATTTGCTTTGACACTTCTTTATTACTTTTAAAATATTTATATCCGCCTCTTCGGGCAAACATATTTTTATCCGTTCTAAAATTCAATAATATCTCAGGAATATTTTTCATTTGATAATTTGCTTTAACAAGTCTTGCCCAAAGGTAATAATCTTCCATTTGATAAAACGTTTGATAATTCCCCACTTTTAAAATATCTTCTTTCTTGAACATTACAGTAGGATGATTAAATGGAGATCTTGTTTTAATATATTGTTTTATTTGATTGTCGAGTAAAGGAACTTTTCTTATTGATGTTTTTTCGTTAGTTTGAGAATCAAATTCTTGTATATAGCCACCGACTATTGTTAAATTCGGATTATTTTCAAATTCCTTTAGTTGTAATTCAAACCTATTAGACAAACTTATATCGTCACTATCCATTCTTGCAACTAACGGATATTTACATTTTAAAAGACCTTGTTGTAATGCTATTCCAAGGCCTGAATTTTTTTCAAGTCTCAGTATATCTAAACTATCTTTATATTCGGTTATAACCTGTTCCAATTCGTTAGATATTTGTCCGTCAACAACCAACACTATTTGGTTAGGTTTTACAGTATTATTCAAAACACTATCAATGGCTTGTTTTAGCCATTGAGGGTTATCTTTATGGTAAACGGACATTAAGACGGAAAAATTCATTAAAAAACACTCCGTGTTTTTTAGAAGATTGGAAGATTGGAGGATTAGAAGATTAGCAACAACAACGACTAACAACCAATCACAAACTACCAACAACTAAAATTTGCTACATAAATTTTGAGGCATAGATGTATAGATGTATGGATGCATAGAAACAGCCATAAAGCTAACATAAATATACCACTTTTAAATATAAAAAATTATTGTAAATTATAGCAAAATTGATGGTTGGATGTATAGAGATTGTTTTATTATTTTTTTTTAATTGCTATAATACAAAGTCCAAAATACAGGAAAAGGGTTTATGAGATTTTTATTTTTCTTATTAGATTTTATAGTTTTTATTGTAACAGCATCAATTGTATTAACTCTTCGTTCCCCAAGCGGCTCTTGGGATTTTTCGTTTTTCTTCAGTAACTGTAAAGTTTTGGTTCCCGTATTTATAGTAAATGTGATATTGCTGTTGATTTTTTCTTTTTATGATTTAAGAAGATCTTACAAAAGGCATGCTAATCGTTTTGTAGAACTTTCAACGGCATTTATAATTTCTTTTATAGTATCCGCAGCAGGTATATATTTCGGTGTAAATTTCTTTAGTATTCCAACGCCGAAAACTAACTTATTATTAATTTTGTTAATTTTTTATTGCTATGTGTTTATATCGAGAAATATATACAAAGCTTTGCACTTTTCACAAATAAAATTAATTTGTTTGGGTACAAGCAGAACTTTAAACAGACTTAGAGAAGTTTGGAAAAAAGTTCCAAACTTC
>ODAJ012143807.1_pt1 | contig 28279 bp, 17 predicted proteins | sample 1539241 | NCBI WGS metagenome assembly ODAJ01 (sample SAMN02144231, study PRJEB22623) | gut metagenome | biome: sheep rumen | host: Ovis aries | place: New Zealand
AAATTCGTAAAACTGATGTCTTTTATCTCCTTCTATCTTCTTCTATCTCCCTTTAACTACAAAGCAAGCGGAGCTTGCGAAAGTTGAATTTATAATAATAAATGTTGTATTTAGAAATTAAGAAAAAAAGTAGTATTCATTTTAAAAGACGAGAATATGACAAAGAGACTGTATCGCGGCAACGACCGCATCCTTGGCGGCGTCTGCTCAGGAATAGCAGAGTATCTGGATTTCGACCCTGTAGCTGTGCGCCTGGCATACGCCTTCCTCACCATCTGCACCTGCTTCTCGGGTGTGCTGTTCTATATCGTGGCATGGATTGTGATGCCGGAAAAGAATCTGTTAGAGAATCGGTAAAAATAGCTAAGAGGTAAGGGTGGCACTGCTCAATAGTGACATAGTACTGGTTACGCAGGTGGCGGTATCCGGCAACCGACGGGCTTTCGACGAGCTCGTACGCCGATATCAGTCACCTGTCCGTCGGTTCTTCCTGAGCCAGACCATGGGCAATGAGCAGTTGAGCGACGACCTGGCACAAGACACGTTCATCAAAGCCTATACGAGCATCACCTCCTTTCGGGGACTGGCGTCCTTCAAGACGTGGCTGATGCGCATTGCCTATAACGTGTTCTACGACTATGTACGGTCTAACAAGTCCCCTAAGTTAGGGGACGACAGGGGTCTGAACAAGGCCTCTTCAGACCCCCACCCCCCTAACTTAGGGGGCTCGAATTCCGATCTGATGCTCGACCTCTATGCTGCCCTGGCACTGCTGAAACCTGACGAGCGCACGTGTATCACCCTGCAGCTCATAGAGGGCTACGACATTGCAGGTATTGCCAAGATAACTCAGATGAAGGAGGGTACCGTGAAGTCGCACCTGTCCCGTGGAAAAGAGAAATTAGCAAATTATTTAAGACAGAATGGATATGAACGAAGATAACGACCTTTTGTTGAGACAGTTTTTTCAGCAGACCGCACAGCAGCAGATAGCAGACAATGGCTTCACGGAGCGCGTCATGCAGCACTTGCCGCAACATGCCTCGTTGACGGCCCGCCGCACGTTGCTCACCCGTCTGTGGACAGCATTCTGCATCGTGGTCTTTGCCGTGCTGTTCGTTGCCTTTCATGGTTGGGAACTGCTGACCATACAGTTTGAGGTGATGCTGCAGACCCTGGCTGTGCAGACCTTCAGCGTCAATCTGCTGATGGCGGCAACAGTGCTCTTCGGACTGCTCTTTGTCGGTGTGGGTGAGGTTATTTCATCGGAAATAGCCCGTAAGTAGTACGCAGCACGACAAACTCTGTGCGGCGGTTCAGCTGGTTGCAAATCTCCTGCTGTTCTTCGTTGAGCGTCTTGATATACTCTTCTGTCAAGACGTCGCCCTCTTTCAGGAACGGATACTTCTCCGTCAGCTTCTTACGGATGGTCTTGGGTTTCTCCTTGCCGTACCCGACGGGTTTCAGACGGTCGCTGGTTATGCCGTGAGCAGTCAGATAGGCTACCACGCTCTCGGCACGGCGCTGGGCCAGTCGCTTGTTATACTCTGCCGAACCTTTGTAGTCGCAGTGGGCAGACAGTTCGATGGTGACATTGGCATTCTCGTTCAGCAGCACCACCAACTTGTCGAGGGCTGCCGTAGACTCTGGGCGCAGCGTGGCCTTGTCGAAATCATAGAAAATGTTCTCGATGAGTACGGGGGCCGTAATGCTGGCCAAGGGGAACTGCAGCACATACTCTTGCGACTCGGTGACGGGTTCTACGCGCAGTCGCTCCTGGTGGTTCAGAAAGCCCTTGCACGTTCCTAAGAAGACATAGTCGACGCCCGGCTTGATCTGTTGGGTAAACGAGCCATCGCCCTTCACGCTGAGCTTCAGGTTGGTACCGTCGTTGCCTACCATGTAGACCAGGGCCTGTGGCAGTTCGTAGCCGTCCTGCTCATACACCCAGCCCTTGACGGTCTGTACGATTTCCGGATTGTAGAAAGAGTAGATATGGTCCCACCCTTTGCCGTCGCCACGGTTGCTGCTGAAGAATCCTTTGTTGAGCAGTCCCTCGAAGGTCATGCCGAAGTCGTCGCCCTGCGAGTTCAGTGGGTAGCCAGGGTGCTGGACCTCTCCAAACCTCCCCAAAGGGGAGGCATTAGACTCCCCTCCTTGGGAGGGGATGGGGGAGGTGTAATAGATATCCAACCCGCCCATTCCTTCATGGCCATTGCTAGAGAAGTAAAGGTCGCCATTGGGTCGGAAGGTGGGGAAGAGTTCGTCGCCAGGCGTATTGATGGGTGCGCCTAAGTTTTCTACACCGCCAAGACCACTCGTGGTGATGGCTACACGCCAGATGTCGTAGCCGCCTTGTCCGCCAGGCATGTTGCTGGCAAAGTAGAGCCACTGGCCGTCGGGGCTGACAGCCGGGTGGGCATAGGCCGACAACGTGTCACGGGTGATGGTCAATTCAGTCGTCTTGCTCCATGCTGCATCTGAACGGTTGCTGGTTACGATGGTGGCATAGCGTGGGTAGCTGGCGTCCGTGCGACACTGCGTCAGATACATGGTACGTCCGTCTGGCGAGAAGCTGCAGGCACCCTCGTCGTCGTCGCTGTTCAGCTCAGAGTCTATCGCCTCTGGTCGCTGCCACTTGCCCTTGTCGTCTTTCTGCGAGAAGAAGATGTCGGCATTCTTGGTACCCGTGATGCCACTCAATTCGTCACCCTTCGACTGGTTGCGCGTGGAGGTGAAAAACAGTTGGTTGTTCTCCTCGCCCGCTAACATGGGTGAGTAGTCTGCACGGCGTGAATCGAAGAGGCGCTCGCGTTTGACGGTATATGCTGAGCCCTCCTTCTTCCATGTAGGGGCCTGCTGAGCAGAGCGCAGACCCGTCCGCGCAAGCTGTTCGTAATTCTGTGATTCCGCAGAACCGTCATTCCTCATAGAGTCCAGAAATGTCTGGAAGGTCTTCTCTGCATCCTTGTAGTTGCCGTTCTTCATCTGTTGCTGAGCCAGATGCAGCAAGGTCAGCGAGTCGGTCTGCTTATAGCGGATAGCATTGTTATAGGCAGCAATCGCTTTCTGTGTGTAGTTGATTTTCCGATAGCACTCAGCCATTTTCAGTGCCACCTTGCCACGCTGCGTGCGCTCCTTGGCAGGCAGCTGCGCATAAGCCTTCTTATACTGTGCCGAAGCGTCGTAGTACTCACCAAGGGCATAGAACTTGTCTCCTTTCTTCATAGCCTGTTCAGCACCACACCCCACCAGGAGCATGGCCGCCAGGGCTATTCCTATCAATAAAAAGAGTCTACGCATACTTTCATATAACGCAGACTCCCTTTGTTTATTGTGTCAAGTCCTACGGACTCACGCTTTCAGCTGTCAGCCCTTGTTCTGTATCGTCCTCAACCTGAGCAGGGCTTCGATGTAGTAATAGTCAGCATAGATGATGCTCGCATCAATCTCTGAACCGTTGGGATGGTGCCCCGTGGAGTGCATGAGAAAGGCCACGTTCTTCTCACGGCTTTGATAAAGGTCTGTAGAGAGGTCGCTGAGCATGTGGATGGCAGCATCCTTGTATGCTTTGCCTTTTTCGGTATCTACATATTGGCAGAGTTCCAGCAGAGCACTGGCAACAACACACGCTGCCGATGCATCTTTAGGAGCCTGTAGACCGCGTGGGTCGTCCATATCCCATAGGGGTACCCAGTCGTTGCTGGTCTCTTGGAGCCGTTTCAGATAGATGTCTGTCACCTTCTGAGCAAACGCCAGGAAGCGGGCGTCTTGGGTGTAGCGGTATACCATGGTATAACCATAGATGGCCCACGACTGTCCACGGCTCCACATGGACGAGTCGGCATAGCCCTGATGCGTCAGCCCCTTGATGAATGCACCCGTCAGCGTGTCGTAGACCGCCACGTGGTAGCAGGAGCCGTCTTCGCGGAAGTGGTGCTTCATTGTTGTTTCCGCATGCTTCACGGCGATGTCCTTCAGTCTGCTGCTGCCACCATTCTCTGCAGCCCAGAACAGCAGTTCCAGGTTAATCATATTGTCCATGATGGTATTGTGTCCGCCATAGTCTTTCACATGGCGGGGCCAACTCAGCAGCGTTCCTACCTTATTATTAAATAACGTTGCCAAGGTGTCGGCAGCAGCCAGTGCCGTCTGCTTGTACGACTTGCTGTCTGTCGTCTCATACCCTTTGAGGAAGGAGTTGATAACAAGGAACCCCAAGTCGTGGTCGTAGACAGGTTGCGTACCCAGAAACGACAGTGCCTCGGTATACCCTTCTGCCGCCTTGCGGACGTCTTCATCTTTAGTATATGAATAGTCCATCCACAGAATGCCCGGCCAGAAACCGGAACACCACTCTTCCGCACTTGCCCGACGGCAGTTCCATGTTGCCTGTTCTTGCAATATATTTCTTGGCTCCATCGTGTAGTCGTAGCCCCCTGCACTGTCGCGCAGTGTTTCCAGTGACCGATGTACCTGGTGGGCACAGTAGTCGAGCTGCTGGTCTACAGCTATGTTGGCTGTTTGCTGCTGTTGGCAAGCGATCAGTCCACCCAGTAGGGCGGCAAAGAACAATTTCTTCATTCTATTATTTTTTTTATCAATACGTATGACAACAATCTTTTACGTAATATTTGTTGAAAAGCAGATTATTGCGTATATTTGCAGCAGCAATCGTATGAATAAGAAACAATTAATGATGATACGACAAATCTTTCTCTCAGTGCTGTTGCTTCTGTTCTGTAATGTTTTACAGGCACAGAACCCTTACAAGATGGCTGGTCCCTACGAGATCGTTGCCCGTGACGGACAATACGGCAAGACAAAAGGGGGCAGTGAACGGGATATGTGGCAAGCCTGGCAAAGTGCCAAGGCTGGCGACACGGCCACAGCGTTGATGATTATCAATGCCTATGCCAATACGCTTCAGCGCTTTGAAGGGCACGACGCTCCGCTGTGTACTATTCAGGTCTATTGGCTGCTGCGTGCCATGAGTCTGATGGAGGCCCACCAGACAGCTGCATGGACTGCTATGGTGCATCGTGCCGTCCTGCCGGTGGTCGACAGATTTGAGGCTTATAGTCCCTATGCCAATGGTAACTGGGGACATATCGTCAACCGTTGCCGCATGGCTGCTGCCATCTTCTTGAAAGACAAGGCGCTCTACCAGCATGCCGTCGACATCTATCTCCACGGCCACGACAACGGCTCGTTGCCAGGCTATGTCAGTGCTACTGGTCAGTGCCAAGAAACAGGACGTGACCAAGGCCATGCCCAACTGGGACTGGGCGCCATGTGTGATATTTGCGAGATGGCGTGGGAACAAGGCGACGATCTGTGGGGCGCCCTCGACAACCGTCTGCTGAAGGGTATGGAGTATACCGCCAAGTATAACCTCGGCTACGACGTACCTTTCGAGACCTGGACGGACTATACAGGGCTCTATAACGACTGGACTGAACCAGGTGAGATGGGACGTGGCCGCATCCGCTGCATCTATGCGATACCCTATCACCACTATGTGGAGCGTAAAGGCTTGAAGATGCCATATACCAAAAAGATTCTTGCCTTGCAGCAGAAAGCCGAGAAGAAGGGTGAGGTCAAAAGAAATCCCGAGGCTGACCAGTTTAGTGTTAAAGGCGTCAAGGAGGGTGTGAAGTTACATAGCATCGTGACCTATCCCGCTCCGCAGGGTGCTCCGCTGAAGGACGACTATGATGTCTATCTCCAGCCTCGCGGCAAGCAGGAGTGGACGAAGATAGATACCTATGGTGCCAAGATTCGCGGCGGCGAGGTGTCGTATGTGGTCTTTGACTTTACGGGTGATGTCTTTGTCAAGGTCGTCAGCAAACATAAGAAGTTCAAAAGTGCCCGTATCCGTCCCGACTACCGTGGAACGATTGCTCAGGTGCAGAACGACAGCACGCTGCGGTTCCTGCTGTTCCAGCCGGAGAATGTCAGTGTAGAACTGGATGGCGACACGGCAGGCAATCTGCTGGTGTTCACCTCCAAGCCTGCTGTCACTAAGGAGACTGCCGAGAAAGCTGCCAAGTCACAGGGCCGTGCCTTCCGCTATTATCCCGCAGGGTTGTATACGGAAGAGACAATCAAGGTGCCGTCGAATACAACGGTCTATCTCGATGGTGGCAGTTATTTCTTTGGCACCTTTGCCATAGAAGATGCAGAGAATGTCAGCATCTTAGGACGTGGCATCGCTCGTCCGAAGAACGGCTATGAGGGTTGTCATGTCTATCGTTCGAAGCATGTTACGGTAGACGGTCTGGTAGTGAATACTTGTCCTATCGGTGAGTCCTCTCAGGTCACGCTGCACGACGTACGTTCCATTTCTCATCCGCAGTGGGGTGACGGACTGAATGTCTTCGGCGGTAGCAGTGATATCCTCTTCGATAGAGTTTTCTGTCGCAACTCTGACGACTGCACCACGGCCTATGCCACACGCAAAGGCTTTAAGGGCAGCGTGCGCAATATCCGCATGACCAACTCGACGCTGTGGGCCGATGTGGCTCACCCCATCTTCATCGGACTGCATGGCGACCCTGCCGTAGGTGACAGCATCGTCCGTCTGCGCTACGACAATATAGACATTATCTGCCAGAACGAGCAGCAGGTAGACTACCAGGGTTGTCTGGCTATCAACTGCGGTGACGGCAATTATGTGAAGGATGTTACCTTCGACAACATCCGCATAGAGGGTATCCGTCGAGGCAGCATCGCACAGGTGAAGGTAGCATGGAACCAGAAATACTGCACGGCAGCAGGTAAGGGTGTTGAGAATGTGCTGTTCCGCAATATCCGTCTCTATGGTGAACAGCCCCAGATGTCTGTCATCTCTGGCTACGATGCACAGCATAAGGTGAAGAATGTCACCTTCGAGGGTCTGAAAATCAATGGCCGCCTGATATATGACGCAATGCCTGGCAAACCCAAGTGGCATGCCACCAGCGACTATGTGCCTATGTTTGTCGGTTCTCATGTGGAAAACTTAATATTTACGAAATGATGAGAAAGACAGTCCTGTGTATCTTGGCATTCCTGCTTCCTTTGAGCATGGCAGCCCACCAACTGTCGTCGCCCGACGGCAAGTATACTATCACCATTGAGGGTATGACCTATGGCTTGACCTTTAATAATAAGGTAGTGGTGGAGCATGGCCTATTGGGCGTAGATATAGACAACCGACTGTTTGAGTCGGCACTTGCCGTACCGCGTGGCGTTCATGAGAACTGGTGTAGCGACTTAACACTGGAAAGCGTAGACAGCATGGAGAGCGTTGATACCACATGGACCCCGCTGTATGGTGAGAATCGACAGGTGCGTGACCATTATAACCAACTCGTCCTGCATTATGAGAAAGGGTCTAATGGACAGGGCACCATCAGCGAGGGCTATGACAAACGCAAATACTACGCCATGGACATCGTCGTCCGTGCCTATGATGAAGGTATTGCCTTCCGCTACCATTTCCCTGAGACGTCCAATGGTCTCTTCCTGCATGTCACGGGCGAGCAGACCTCTTTCCGCATGCCTGACGGTACGCTGGCATGGTATGAAGAGTGGGCACAGGGACCTTACGACAAGCGCCCGCTGAAGGGCGAATGGTTTGAGAGCGAACGTCCGCTGCTGCTACAGACCTCCGACGGCTTGTATGTAGCCCTGCTAGAAGCATCTATGAAGGACTATGCCCGTGGTAAGTTCAAGTTGAAGCAGGAGAACGAGTTGCAGATAGCCATGTATAGCTCTGCCGATATCATCTCCCCCTACGATACCCCGTGGCGGGTTGTTATGGCGGCAGAGAAGGCTGTAGACCTCATCAATCATAAAGACCTCATCCTTAATCTCAATAGTGAACGGGACATGCAGCACGACTGGTCGTGGGTACGTCCTGGCAAGGCGTTCCGTTCTGGCAAGCTCACCAAAGAGGGTATTATGCAGAGTATCGACTACTGTGCACAGTTTGGTTTCGATTATGTGGAACTCGATGCCGGCTGGTACGGTCCGGAGGGCAGGGTGTCCTCTGACGCTACTGCTGTCGCTGCGTCACGCGACTTCACCATGCCCGATATCTGTCAGTATGCCAAGAGTAAGGGCATCGGCGTGTGGGTCTATGTCAATCAGCGTGCCCTCTATCAACAATTAGACAAACTACTACCATTATATCAGCAGTGGGGCATCAGTGGCATCAAGTTCGGTTTTGTGCAGATAGGCAACCAGCAGTGGTCTACCTGGCTGCACGATGCCGTAGCCAAGTGTGTCCGCTATCATATCATGGTCGACATCCATGATGAGTATCGTCCCACAGGACTGTCGCGCACTTATCCTAATGTGCTTACGCAGGAGGGCATTCGTGGTAACGAGGAAATGCCCGATGCTACCCACAATGTCCTCCTGCCTTTTACTCGCTATCTCTGTGGTCCTGCCGACTATACGCTATGCTACTTCAACGGCCGTGTCAAGAATACCAAAGGACACCAGTTGGCGATGGCTGCTGTCTACTATTCTCCTTTGCAGTTTTATTTCTGGTACGACAACCCGTTTGTCGACAAGGGAGAGGCTGAGTTGCAGTTCTGGAAAGACTGCCCTACCGTGTTTGATGAGAGTATTGCCCTTGACGGCATTCCTGGCGAATATATCGTTCAGGCGCGGCGTGCCGGCAGTGAGTGGTTTGTTGGTGCTATGACCAATACGGAGGAACGTACCATCAATATCCCCACCGACTTCTTGCCCAAGGGCAGGTATCAGGTGGAGCTGTACAACGACGATGCTACGCTGACCACCCGCACCAAGGTGGCCGTTAAGCATATGACTGTCAAGAGCGGGAAGCCCATCACACTGACCTTACAGTCCAGCGGTGGTGCCGCATTACACTTTAAGCCCATCATCTAATGAGAAGAATTATTGCTGTTTTCATCTTCTTCATGTTCCTTCTTCCATCCGTGAAGGCGCAGAAGACCATAACCATTACCAATCCTACCTCCGCGCAACGTTCGGAGTTGGTGTCTATCCCTGTCGGACCATTAGGCATTGAGGCAGGGAAGGGCGTTATCGTACGTGACGCATTCGGTATAGAACGAGTTTCGCAATGGACCTACGATGGTCAATTGTTGGTCGATGTCCATGTGCGTCCTCATGGCAAGGCCGTCTTGACCATTCAAGAGGGTATCCCTGCTGCTATACGCTCATCTGTCGGTGGACGGATGTATCCGGAACGCCTTGACGACATAGCCTTCGAGAACGACCGCATCGGTTTCCGCCTCTATGGTCCGTCCATGCAGCGCAAGGGCGAGAAAGGATTCGGCCACGATGTATGGGTGAAGCGTACCACCGATTTCGTTCTGGAAGAACTATACAGCAACGACCCCCGATTGTCGTTCCATCTCGACTACGGGCGTGCCCTCGACTGCTATGGAGTAGGCCCCACACTGGGTTGTGGCACACCTTGTCTCGTGCGGGACGGAAAGATTGTCTATCCGTGGTGCTACGATTCTTATAAAATCTTGGACAAAGGTCCGTTGCGCTTTACCGTACAGGTCAACTTCCCCACTGTTGACGGAGTGACAGAACATCGCATCCTCTCGCTCGACAAAGGCTCGAACTTCTGTGAGGCCACCGTCTGGTATACCACCACAACTCCCGACGGTCTCCCGTCGGGCACCAGCGTAGCAGCAGGTCTGGCTATCCGCGCTGCCGACCCCACCACCGTTGTGATGAGTAAAGATTATGTTCATTATGCAGACCCTACCGTAGATCCTGAGCGCCACCAGTTCCAGATATATTCTGCCTTGCTGTTCCCTGATACAGAAGTGCAGATGAAACAGATGGAGAACCACGTATTGGGCATTCAGAAACATTCCCAGCAGGGTCGTTTCCACTATTTCTTCGGTGCTGCCTGGAGCGAGTTTGATGTCCGCTCACAAGCTGAGTGGCAGCTGCGCATCGAGTGGTTTATGCTGGCTCAGCGCCATCCCTTACAAGTAACTATCCAATAACGATTATTTCTATGAAACAGCTCATTACCATCCTCAGCCTGTTCTTCGCTCTATCCTTGCAGGCTCAGTATCAGTCAAAGGTATGGTGTCCAGACAATGGTGACGGAACCTATACCAATCCCGTACTCTTTGCCGACTATAGCGACCCCGATGTCTGTGTGGTAGGCGAAGACTACTACCTGACAGCCTCGTCGTTTAACTGTATTCCTGGGTTGCCTATTCTGCATTCCAAGGACCTGGTGAACTGGCAGATAGTGGGCTATGCCTTAGAGGAGCAGTACCCCAAGGAACTGTTTGACAAGCCACAGCATGGCAATGGCGTTTGGGCTCCTGCTATCCGTCATCATAACGACTCCTTATTCATCTATTGGGGAGATCCGGACCAGGGCATCTTCATGGTGTCCTCGCCAACTCCCTCCAAAGGAGGAAATGTGATGGCATGGTCCCGTCCAGTCTGTGTCGTTCCTGGCAAGGGTATGATAGACCCCTGCCCGCTGTGGGACGATGACGGGCGCTGCTATCTGGTCAATGGTTGGGCAGCCTCTCGCGCTGGTCTGAATTCCATCCTCACCGTCCGCGAACTCTCTGCCGATGGTACCCGCGCCATTGGAAAGCCATGCATCGCCTTTGATGGGTGGCAGGAGAATTTTACCTCTGAGGGTCCTAAGTTCTATAAGCGTGACGGCTGGTATTGGATTATGAACCCTGCAGGTGGCGTCGAGAGAGGATGGCAACTCGCCATGCGTAGCAAATCGCCCTATGGACCCTATGAATGGAAGCGTGTCATGTGGCAGGGCAAGACCACCGTCAATGGACCTCATCAGGGGGCGTGGGTACATACCTCGCTGGGTGAGGACTGGTTTCTGCATTTCAACGACAGGGGCGCTTACGGCCGTGTGGTCTACCTGCAACCCGTCGACTGGTCCAGCGGATGGCCGATGATGGGCAACAACGGTGAGCCCTACACCAAATATCGCAAGCCGTTAACGAAGAATCAGAAGTCGTCAGCTATCTGTAATCCTCAGGAGTCTGACGAGTTCAACGATGGTCAGCTGGGGCTGCAGTGGCAGTGGCATGCTAACTACGACCAACTCTACGGCATGCCGACCGCCAACGGCTTCTACCGCCTCTATACCCAGGATCTCCCTCAGCATTTCCGCTCGCTGTGGGATGTTCCCAACCTGCTTTTGCAGAAACCTACGGCACTGCGTTTCACGGCTACTGCCAAGGTGCGCTTTGCCTCTAAGGACGACAACCAGTATGGCGGTCTCGTTATGATGGGTCGCGACTATAGTGCCCTCGTTGTCCATCGCCAAGGCGATGCCTTTCTCCTTCAGCGCCACACCTGCAAGGGTGCCGACGCAGGACAGACAGAAACACAGCAGACACTTGCCACGTTGATGCCTACTGACCGTGATACCATTCCTTACTCTCCCGCCATCTATCTCGACCTCTACCTTCGCTTGACGGTGAAGGACGGACAGTGTCGCTTCGCCTATAGTATGGACGGCAAGCACTACAAGGATGCTGGCGATGTCTTTGCGATGCGTGAGGGCAAGTGGATTGGCGCCAAGTTCGGTTTTGTCGCAGAATGCAGCAACCGTAAGGGCAACCGCGGCTGGCTGGATGTGGATTGGATAAGAATTACGAAATAATGGAATGCCGATATGAAACGTCTGTTTCTTTGTCTCTCTCTTCTCTTGTTATGTTCGTCGCTCAGTACGGCGCAAACCACTGGTTGCTACTGGGAATGGATGAACGGCAATATATCTAAGGAAGGTATCACCAAGGACTTGGAGTACATGAAAGCCGCAGGTATCGAGTCGGCATTTATCTTCGATGCTTGGGTTGGTGTGGAGCGCGGTCCTGTGGACTACGGTTCTGCGGAATGGATTTCCTGCGTGAAACATGCCTGCCAGGAGGCGCAGCGTTTGGGCATCACCCTCGGTATTCACAACTCGCCGGGCTATACGGCAATGGGTGGTCCATGGATACGTCCGGAGGAGTCGATGAAGCAACTGACATGGAGCATCTCGTCGAAAAAGAGTCCGCCAGTGCCGCGACATAAGATGGATTTCTATCGTGACATTACGACCATTCGCACCACTTGTGCCGACGAGATGCAGGACCTTAAGTGCCGGTTGGAGAAGGAAGAACAAGTCGTTGTGACCTTGCAGAAAGAAAAGATTTTTGCAGGTTTCAATCTCTGGCGCGGGGAACGGGAGAAACCGCAAGATCCATTTGATGGCCCCCGTGATTATGCGCCTCGTCTGACGGTGGAGGTGAGCCTTGACGGCAAAACATGGATGAATATCGGCACGGCGGCAGGACAGCCATTAAAGGCCCGGGATATTCCAATTTATTTCAAATCTGATCCAGTGAGGTGCCGCTACGTCCGACTGACCAGTAATCAGGGAACTAACCTTGATCGTATAGAGATATTGACCGTTCCAGGTTCTGGCACCACTTATCGTCGTATAGGTTATACAACAACAGGGCAAATGGTGACGGCGGCTTCAGAAGCAGGCGTAGGATTGGAGGTTGACAAGTTATCACGGCAAGGGGTGGAGGCTCACTTTGCTCGATTCCTCGGACCATTGCTGGATGAACTTAAAGAATATTGCGGTACCACCTTGCGATGGATCTTGGTTGACAGTTGGGAGGCTGGAGACCAGGACTGGACCGAGGCGTTAGGCTCAGAATATATCACTACAGGCGAGGGAAGTGACTTCCTGACAGGTGGCATTGGTAAGGCTACGGCCACCAAGCAGCGGCTCTTCATGCAAGAATTCCTGAATCCACTGAAGGAGAAAGTTCATAGCTATGGACTGGAACTTGTAGGCGAGCCTTACGGCAATGGCGACTTCGACCGTAAGGAATACGGGCTTGCCTTCGATTTTCCAATGAGTGAGTACTGGGCACGCTGCCATTACGGGTCGATCGAACGTCCCTGTTTCGTATCACGCTACGGGCATTCTGCAGGACGGCCTGTCATCGGCTGTGAGTTTGGAACGGCCTATCCTGGCGATGCTGACATACCTGCAGCGCTGAGTAGTTTCCAGAGCGATATAGACAAGGTATGTGATGCTGGAGTGAACTTCTTTGTGCTCCATTGCGTAACTCATCAGGACCGTGATGACCGTCCGCTGACGATGGGGCCTTTCGGAACCCGTTTCGATCGCCTGCATGCCAATGTGGATTCCGTAAGGGAGCTGACCGACTATATCCGTGAACGCATTGCCCTTCAGGAAAAGCGTGTCACCTGGGATTATCAGACAGGCGAGCCCGGACAGCGGGCCTTTCTGCGCCTGCCACGAGGCTGCCGTGAGGTCAAGGCGGTGCTCTACTGTCATCAGAACATGACAGAGGAGGTGCTGTTTCGCAGCCATTCGTTCACTCGTAGGATGGACTCGCTGGGCGTGGCGATGGCCTTCGTACAGCGAGGGTCGCAAAACTGGGACGTGAACGTGAAGGATGAGGAGGGTAAGACTTGCCAGGAGCGTTTCGAGCAAATCATGCAGGACTTTGCCCGTGGTACGGAGCATCCTGAACTGGCGACCTGCCCCGTCATTCCCTTTGGGCACTCTGCCCAGGCTACCTTTCCGTGGAACTTCGCCGCATGGAATCCCGACCGTACGCTCTGCATCATCTCTTATCATGGTGATGCGCCCCGGACGAACCTCTGCGGTTATGGCCGTGCGAATGTGGAGTGGGGCAGAACGCGCAACATAGACTATATCCCAGGATTGATGATAGAAGGTGAATATGAATGGTGGGAAGCCCGTGTGCGTCCCGCTCTGGCTTTTCGTATGATGTATCCCGATAGTCGTATATCCTTCCTCTGTGATGCAGGCAAGGGACATTTTGACTTGTGTGAGGAAACACAGGATTATATTGCCTGCTTCATTGCTAAAGCCCTCAAAGACCCGCGTCCTCAAGGAGGTGTGTATTATAGCCGCTGGCAGGCGGATGGACAAGAGAGTAAGGACCCGCATGACCAGTTCTGGTATCAAGATGGCGAGATGGTGAACCTGACGCGTGCTCGCTATCAGACGTCTCTTGGCAAACAGATGCAGTATGTCTCTGCCCGTGTCAATGGAAAGCCTGTTACCTACGACTCCAATAAGCACATCAAACTGACGACAAGCATCAGCAGCGATACCTTTACCGTAGAACCTGTCTTCGTCGATAGCACTCGCAATGTTGGCAGTTACCAGCATGCTCAGGTTCGTCCCCGTATTGTACTGATTTCTGGTGCTGCCGTTCAAACGGGCGAATATACCTTCCGTTATGATCCCGACTATTTTGGGTTTGACCCTAAACGCTTATGGGATGGCATCACGCTATGCATTGAAGCAGATGGAGATGCTACCTATAAATCTGCTGTACAAGAACTGAATATTCAAATCAAGAAAGTAAGATGAAACGTTATCTTCTCTTTGTCCCTTTCTGTCTCTCGATGCTGTCTGCCTCAGCGCAGCTGGTTTGTCAGCCGTTTGCTTTGAAGGATGTACGCTTGTTGCCATCCCGCTTCCAGCGCAACATGCAGCGTGACTCGGCATGGATAGCCTCTGTCCCCGTCAATTCACTGCTCCACTCGTTCCGTAATACGGCAGGTGTGTACACCAGTAAAGAAGGTGGATATATGACAATGCAGCATCTGGGGGGCTGGGAGTCGATGGACTGTGACTTGCGCGGCCACACTACTGGCCATCTGTTGTCGGCTATGGCCTATTTGCAGATGAACGAAAAGGCTGACTCCATCGTTCAAGGACTGGCAGAGGTACAGCGTCAGTATGGAACGGGGTATCTTTCTGCCTTTGGTGAGGGACTGATAGACCGCAATATCCAGGGTAAAAGTGTGTGGGCACCATTCTATACGCTGCATAAGATTCTGCAGGGACTCATTGACCAATACACGATGTGTGGCAACGAAACTGCGCTGACGGTAGCGAAAGGCTTGGGCGATTGGGCTTACAATAAGTTAAAGCCCCTTGACGAGGCAATGCGTCGGCGAATGCTCCGCAACGAGTTTGGCGGTTTCAATGAGGCGATGTACAATCTGTACGCCATCACCAAGGATGAAAAGTATCTATGGGTAGCCCGCTTCTTCTATCACAATGACAAGATAGACCCGCTGAAGCAAGGTAATAAAGATTTAGGTACTAATCATGCCAATACCTTTATTCCTAAACTCCTTGGCGAGTGTAAGAATTACGAACTTTTTGGCGACGAGTCTAGTAGGGCTGCAGCTTCTTTATTATTTAATACGCTGGTCAACGACCATGCTTTTGTGACCGGTGAGGTTTCGGATAAGGAGCATCTCTTCAAACCTGAGAAACAAAGCAAACATCTCACGGGCTACGATGGCGAGAACTGCTGTACTTATAACCTACTGAAACTTGCCGATCGCCTCTTCTGCTACGAGCCCGACAGCAAGATTGCCGATTATTACGAACGGGCGCTCTACAACCACATCTTGGGACAACAGGATACGTTGACGTCGATGGTCTGCTACTTCACTCCTTTGATGACGGGTGGCTATCGCCTCTATTCTACGCGCGACTCCTCCTTCTGGTGCTGCGTGGGTTCTGGCTTTGAAAGCCATGCAAAATACCAGTCGAGCATCTACTTCCATACCGACAACGAGCTCTATGTGAATCTTTTCATTCCTTCGGAACTGAATTGGAATGGTACGATTGTCCGTCAAATCACATCGTTCCCCGCATCAAATAAGACCATGATTACTGTCACCCCTCCCCTTGGAGGGGCAGAGGGAGGTTTATCATTGAAGGTCCGTTATCCTTACTGGGCAACGTATATGAAGGTGAATGGCAAAAAGGTGAAAGCAGGAAAGGACGGTTATGTATTGGTCAAGAACACCATGCGTGCTGAGATAGAATGGGGTATGCCCTTGCACGAAGAAGCCACCAAGGACGACCCTTCGCGTGTCGCCTTGCTGAAGGGCCCTATCGTAATGGGTGGTCGACTGGAAGCGGTAGAACACCCCTTCAGCAATCCGTTGAAGTATAACGACTACTATACCTTCGATTACGGCAGCTATCCTGATGTCCCCCTCGGTTCGCTGCCCCTTGAACCGTTCTACAACATGCAGCACTGCCGCTATGTTGTCTACTGGAAAAAATAAGTAAGAAGGCCTTCATATTCGTATTTATAGAAAAAGATACGTATATGAAGGCAAAACAATTGTCAAATATCGGGGCAGTGCTCTTCTCGTTTTTCGTGATGGGCTTCTGTGACATCGTGGGAATATCGAGTGACTATGCCCGCGAGGCTTTTGGTTGGAGCCAGACGATGGCGGGCTTGCTACCGTCGATGGTCTTTGTGTGGTTCCTTTTCTTTAGCGTTCCTATAGGTGTTAAGATGAACAAGTGGGGACGAAAGAATACGGTTCTTTTGGGTATGGCGGTAACCATTGTGGGAATGGTGATACCTCTGATGGGTACCAGCTGGGCTTGTCTGATGGGCTATGCCGCCCTGGGCATAGGCAACGCCATCCTGCAGGTCTCTGAGAATCCGCTTATCAAGAATGTGGTTTCTGACGAGAAGATGCTGACCAGTTCGCTGACGGCAGGACAGGTTGTAAAAGCCGTATCCTCCTTCTGTGGTCCCTTTATTCTGCTCTTTGCCGTCAATGTGCTGGGTGGCGGCGATGCTCAGCGGTGGTATCTGGCATTTCCCGTGCTGGGCGCCATTACGCTGCTCTCTGCTCTTTGGCTCATCGTGTCGCCCATCCCCCACGAAACCACCATTCCCGACAATACATCATCGGATACCATTGGCGCCACCTTCGCCCTGCTGAAAGACCCCACCATCCTGCTGCTCTTCTTTGGTATCTTCTTTGCCGTCGCCATTGATGTGGGTACGAACTTCGTCTCTTCGAAAATAATGATTAACCGTTATGGATGGACGCTGAAAGCAGCTGGCATTGCCCCACAGGTGTACTTTATCTACCGCACCATTGGCGCCTTTTTCGGTGTGTTGTTGATGACGAAGATAGCGGAAAAGACCTACTTCCGCATCAATATCGTCGCATGCATTATCGTTATACTCTCGCTGGCTTTCGTCCAACTGCCTGAGATGTGGGCATTGGTGCAGATTGGAGCCATTGGCTTCCTCTGCTCGTGTATCTTCCCCATCATCTACTCAATGGCTGTCAAGGCTAAGCCATCTAAGGCCAACCTGATTAGCGGTCTGATGATTACCGCTGTGGCTGGCGGTGGTGCTGCGACACCGCTGATAGGTCTTGCCACCGATGTTGCAGACACTATTACGGCAGGCATCTGCGTGCTGTTGCTCTGCGCTGGCTACCTGACCTGGTGTGCCTTTATGGAGATAAAGACGGCATAGTCTGCGTAAGTGCCGTTGGCTATCCGTATTACAGTTGTAAGTGGTTTTTTCATAAGTGTATAGTGATTCAAGAATAGTTGATAAAGTTAGTTTGTATAAGTTAGTTAGTACGTTTTTAGTTAGTTTTTTTTAAGGTAAAAAAGCGGTTCTTGTGAAGGAACCGCTTTTTTGTTGTACCTTTGTTTGTGAAATTGATTTTTTTGTTGTATCTTTGCCGTGTCTTATAACAACCTACTAACAACGGATGAGTTGGTCTATTACAAATAAGGATAATGCTACGCTGAAACGTGTCGAATTGGCAGATGCTGTAGAGCGCATACGCCTCTGGCTCCTCTTGCTGGTAACGGCTGTCACGCTATCTGTCAGTGCTGCCGGCAGTTTGGAACAGCCAATGCTTCAACAATTGACCATCCGCGACGGTTTGGCTGGCGAAAGCGTGCACGATGTAATAACCGATCATAAAGGCTATACGTGGATAGCCACCACTGGTGGCGTCAATGTGTTCGACGGCAGAAATCTGATGACGTTACACATCCAGAACGAGAAGGGCAGAACACTGGAGGTGACAGGACTCTGCGAGACGCGCAGCCAGGGGGTCTTTGCCGCTACTGAGGGAGGACTGTATCAGTTTACATCCAAGACAGGACGCTTCCAACGTGTCTTCCCTGAGGTGGAACATCCTAACGAGTTGCTGGCAGTAGGCGATACTATATATATTGCCAGCGAGCAAGGCTTCCTGTTCTATGATGGCCGGCAACTGAACCATCAGGATATGGGTCCCAGTCGTAAGGGACTGGACAATGTGGCACGCCACTATGTGAGGGACGAGCATGGCATCGTCTGGTTCTTAGGACGTTACAAACTGTATAGCTACCATCCACAAACGAAACGCATCGACACTCACGATTTGGCTACCCCTTTTGGTGGCAAGTTTGCCCTCAGTATGTTTGACATTGTCAAGGGGCGCTTCTTCATAGGCACTCGCAACAACGGTCTGTTTGTATATGACCCTCAAAGTCGGCAGGCCCGCCATCTGGATGAGGTCGGCAAAATTGTTACCAGCGTCAGGAGAACCCATGAGGGACTGATAGCTGTCGCTACCGACGGCACTGGCGCTTGGCTGTTGGCTACTGAGGACGGCAGGGTGACGGTCAGGGAGCGTTTCTCCATGGATGGCGAGGGTATGCACCACCTGCCCACCAATGCACTCTACAACTTCTATCGCGACAGAAACGGTATAAACTGGCTGGGAACAGTACGCCACGGACTGCTCTACAGTCCACACAACAGCGGGTTGTTCCAACCTTACAGTCCCGATGGCTTCTCTACCTTAGGACTGAATGTCCGCAGTTTTCTGGTTCATGGTGACCAAAGCCTCTTCGGACTGCAGAACGGACTATGGGTGACGGACGGTAAGAACCATCTGCACCGTTTCTTTACACCGGCGGAGTTGGGGGGGCATATTGTGAACAATATCGTCTGGTGGCGAGGACAATATATAATAGGTATGTACGATGGCGGCGTTCGTGTACTCAATCCCCAGACACTTACCCTGAGCAATCTTCCCATACCATTAATGGATGAGACAGGTGTTAGCGATATCAAGGTGGCTCCTGACAGCGCATTGTGGATTGGTTGTAGCGATGGCTTATTCATCGTCAAGGGCGATGGCAGCTACCGCCAACTCACGGAGCAGAACTCGCACATTACGGGTGGTATTATAATCAGCATCACGTTCGATGCCGACGGCAACGGCTGGCTGACGGGTGCCAAGGGTATGTCGCTCTATAGTGCTGTCAGTCAGGAAATAGTCGAGACAGACTTTCCTAAAGGCTTCTTCCATCAAGAACCCTATATGCGAGGCTTTGCAGGCCATGACGGACTTGTATATATGCGCAATGGTCCTCAGCTCTTCTATACTACCCGCAAGATGGAGCGGTTTGGTGAACTGAAGTTGCCTGTCAGCTTGGTAGACCGTTGGTGCCGCGGTATGGTCGATGACCATCAAGGGCGATTGTGGCTGGCCTCTGAGCGAGGACTGTTAGAGGTGGACTATGAAGGCAGCAACCTGATTCAGATGGGAGACGGCGAGGGACTGCTGGGCGACCAGATTAGTGAACTTCGTTTGGATGGAGACTCTACGCTATGGATAGCTACCTCGCAGGGTCTGTTCTATGCTACCCGTGAGTCGTTGAGAAGGTGGATAGACCAGTATGACTATCATGTGTCGCTCTACAATATCCGTGTGGGTAGCGACCTGCTTGATATTTCGGAGATGAGCAGAGTGACGGAGACAGGCCAGATACGGCTGTCTTGGCATTTCACCTCGCAGGTGTTGCAAGCCGAACCGGTGTTGTTGGACTATGCCAATCAGCAGGGACGTCTGTATGAATATCGGGTAGATGGTGGCAAATGGCTGTTGGTGGACAGTAGCCAGCCTATCAATGTGCGAGGCTTGCTCATGGGGCATCACGTTCTAACCATCCGTATGGCTGGTGTGAAGGGTACAGAGACAGACTACAAGGTTATTGTGGTGCCATCGGTATGGTCCTTTGTGGAACTGTTATTGCTTTTTATGGCTGCGGTGGCTTTGTGGCTGTGGTGGCACTTGCGTAAGAATACCAAGGTGCTGCTGAGAGAACGCAATGAGATAGAAGACGCGCTCATAGAAAGCGAAGCGTTAAGGGTGAAGAGTGAAGAATTTGCTGATGCCCTACAGGAGTCAGGGAGTATCGACTCCTTACAGAAATACCAGAAGGTGAAGGTTGATGAAGACGAATGTGCTGAAATTGTCAAGCGTATGAAGGAGTACCTGGAGCGTGAGCGGGTCTATACCAATGCCGACCTGAAAATGAAAGACCTGGCTGACGTGCTACACCTCTCTGCCCCCAAGCTCTCACAGGTGTTCAATCTGTATCTCAAAGAGAACTACTACGAGTTTATCAACCGCTACCGTTTGGAGGAGTTCAAGCGTCTCATTGATGCTGGAGAATATAAGCGATTCACTATCACCGCACTGTCGGAACAGTGTGGTTTCAAGAAGTCGAATTTCTTCTCTACATTCCGTAAAGTAGAGGGCGTGACTCCTTCAGAATATCTGAAGAAAAGAGGTATCTAAGTACAGCTAAATTAGGTGGACTAAAATGTAAACTACTGATAATTAGTGGGTTGATGTATTTGGACTTACTGCTAAACTACATGGCTGCAAACAAGAGCGAATAACTTGTTTGCAGTTTTTTTTTATTCTATCTTTGCAGCAGATAATTGACTAAAACACTATTAGCGTATGGAACCTACTACAATCCAACAGACAAATCGAGAGTTGATAGGCAAGACCTACCAAACGGTTCGACAGCAGTGCTACTCTATCTTCCGTCAGGCATGTATCGCTGAGGATACGTGTGAGGACCTGGTGCAGGATGTCTTTATGAAAGTGCTCGGATTGGATATTATTATTGAGGACCAGTTGAAAGGGCTGGTCATTCAGATAGCCTATCAGAAACGCGTGGACTATCTCCGTCATCGTGCATTTATTAATAAGGTACACAACGACTCACTTTGGCGCATGGAGCAGAGCTATAGCAATACAGATGCTGAGGTCAACGACATTCTGAACGTTGAACTGGGTGTTGTAAAAACGATGTCGGAGAAGGACGCCAAGATTTACGAGATGACGCGCTTTGAAGAAAAGACTGCTGACGAGATAGTACTCATGACGGGACTGTCAAAGCGTGCTGTGGAGAGCCGCATCTATCGTACCAGAAACATGGTGCGCAGCGAGCTTCGCAAGGCAATGAATTTCTAAATTCTACGTTATATAACCAAAAAACAAATCTTATGAATCAAACAAGAAGATGGCTATTGGCTATTGGCTGTTGGCTCATGCTCAACTGCCTGGCGATGGCACAGGACATCACCGTGCATGGTACGGTGACTGACCAGACTAACGAGCCGCTCATCGGCGTGACCGTCATGGTTGATGGTAAGCAGACGGGTGGCGCAGTAACCGACTTTGATGGTAACTACTCCATCAAGGTGTCTAAAAATGCGACGCTGAAGTTCTCGTACATCGGTTACCAGGAGCAGAAAGTTCCCGTAGCTGGTAAGAACACAATCAACGTCAAGATGAAGGAAGACGCCGAACTGCTGCAAGAAGTGGTTGTTGTCGGCTTCGGTACTCAGAAAAAGGAATCGCTGACAGGTGCTGTCACCGTTGTCGACGCCAAGGCTTTTGAGAGTAAGGGCTCGCTGTCCAGTCCGCTGCAGGCTCTGCAGGGCCAGGTAGCAGGTGTTATGATTACACGTTCAAGTTCTGCGCCAGGTGAAGAAGGGTGGAACATGAAACTTCGCGGTTCTGTATCGAAGAACTCTGGAGGTCCGCTGGTAATCATCGATGGCGTGGCAGGCGATATGGGAAGTGTCAATGCTGCTGATATTGAGACGATCAACTTCCTGAAGGACGGTGCCGCTGCCATCTATGGTAGTCGTGCTGCCGATGGTGTGGTTCTGATTACGACGAAAAAAGGTAAGGAGGGTAAGGTCAAGATTAACTATACCGGTTCGGTAACGGTTAAGACCCCTGGTCTGCAGCCAGAGACCATGTCGCTGACAGAGTGGGCTGACGGACTGATGCAGGCACTGGAGAATGACAACAATACCAGCAGCACATGGTACACCTACGCTCAGTTGGCCAAGCAATACAACGGACGCTACATCGACTTGAGCAAGTCGGCCAATCCTTTCGGCTCGGCAGCCTTCACCGATGTTAGCGACTTCGTCTTCTCTGATGTCGACTGGTTGGGCGGTCTTTTTGGCAATGCCTATAACCAGGAGCATAACCTCAGTGTCAGCGGTGGCTCTGATAAGAACTCCTACCGCATTTCGCTGGGCTATAACTACGATGGTTCTAACCTGCGATATGGTAACAACTCGAACAAGCGTTTCAACATCCGCTTCAACGATACCTATAAGTTTACGAAGAACTTATCACTGCAGTCGAGCATTGCCTATTTCCGCAAGGAGCAGGTAACACCAACTCTTATAGCGGCTGCACTGACAACCTCACTGCCACAGCCAGGTCTGCCTATGGCCGCCGTCAATGGCGCTCCCTATGCCTGGGGTACTTGGGGCTCACCTGTTGCTAAGGTGGAGGATGGTGGCGACAAGACGCAGAGCATATCACGCATCGACATCAGTGAGACGCTGAACTACGACATTACGTCATGGCTTACCGCCAATGTTAACCTGGGTTACAATACCAGCGACAAGATGGTTGATGAGGTGCAGAACGCCATCAATTACTATAATATTACTGGCGAGAGAACTACATTGACTGACCCTGTGCAAGCAAAGTCCTACTATCAGCAGTCTACTCAGCGCATTGACAACTACGCCTTTACAGGCTATGTCAACGGACATAAGCAGTTTGGCGACCACAACCTCAGCCTGACCCTTGGTACACAGTATGAGTTCAAAGAGGCTAAAGAGTTTGGCGTTAGGGCTACAGATATTCAAGATGGTCTGGAAGTCGTCAATGGTACTGGCGACATCACCATTGCTTACAATTCTAAATACCAGAACTCCATTCTCTCTTACTTCGGTCGTTTCAACTACGACTACTTAGGCCGCTATCTGTTGGAGTTTAACGGACGTTATGATGGCAGTTCTAAGTTCCTGCCTGAGAATCGTTGGGACTTCTTCTGGGGAGTCAGTGCCGGTTGGCGTCTGACAGAGGAAAAATTCATGAAGAATGTCAAGTGGCTCGACAATCTGAAGCTTCGTGCTTCTTATGCTGAAGTCGGTAACCAAAGTGGCATCGGCAACTACGATGGTGTACAGCTCTATAACCTGAACTCTAACAATGGTCCCTATCTGGGCAACAATCTCGTATCGACGATTACCACTAATGGTACCTTCGCTTCAAAGACCCGTTCATGGGAGCGCATTAAGAACTACAACCTAGCCATTGACTTCGGAGTAACCATTGCTCCAGGCCATAAAATCAATGGTACCGTGGAGTACTTTCAGAAGCGCAACGACAATATGTTGGTCAGCGTCACACTGCCTGGTACACTGGGCGATGCAGCACCATCGGCTAACAAGGGTAAGTTCAAGGACTATGGTTGGGAAGGTCAGATTGAGTATAACGGCCGTATCGGACAGGTTGATATCCACGCCGGTGGTACTATCACCTTTGCCCGTAACGAGTTGACAGAGTACGAAGGTACTACTGTCAAGTCAAGTGGCTACACCTCTAATATGGTAGGCTATGGCATCTCGTCGCTCTTCGGACTGCGCTATGCCGGCAAGATACAGAACCAGCAGCAACTGGAGGCATACAAGGCACTCTATTACGATAACAACGGTATTGGCATGCCGTCGAACCTGCGTGTCGGCGACAATATGTACTGTGACGAGAATGGTGATGGCAAACTGGATGAGAATGACTACATCTATCTGGGTAGCAGCGAGCCGGAAGTATCGTACTCGTTCAACTTTGGCGCATCATGGAAAGGCATTGATGTCAACGTGGTGTTCCAGGGCGCTGCCAACCGCTTCATCTACCGTGGCAACGATACCAACTGGACGGTGCCCTACCGTGGTCTGTATCTGAACAATCTGAATTCGAGCATTGGCAATACTTGGTCTGCAGCGAACCCCAATGCTTACTATGCTCCTTATACCAATGATGCGAATATCAACAAATATAACTATCAGGCTTCCTCTCTGACTGCTCAAGACGGACGCTACCTGCGACTGAAGAACATTACCGTGGGTTACACCTTCCCGAAGAGCCTGCTGCAGAAAATCGGTTTCATTGAGAATCTGCGCATCTACTATACTGGTGCAGACCTGTGGGAGACTACGAAGATTAGCGACGGCTGGGACCCCGAGTCAAAGATTGCCAAGAATGGTACATCACTCTATCCCTTTACGCGCAACCATACGTTTGGTCTGAATGTTACATTCTAAAGAAAAGGAGGATATAACTATGAATAAGAATATTTTGAAATATATATGTGCTGGTTTCGTCGTCTGCGGTATGGCTTCTTGCCTGAATCTGGACCCCAAGGACTCGCTGGGCGATAACCTTGTTTGGAACAAGGCTGACAACTTCCAACTCTTTGCCAACCAGTTCTATGGCTGGACCCGCGACCTGGGAAGCGGTACTGACTACCAGAATGGTGTCTCTGACGGTGTACACTCTGACTTCCGTTCTGACCTGCTTTGTGCAAACAGTCTGAATACTTATAGTCAGGGGACCAATGCTATTCCTGAAAAGGATGGTAACTTTACCAGCATCTACAAGCGCATCTATTATACCAACCTGCTGCTTAGCCATACGTCAGACATCGGTGGTGAGGCTGCTGTGGCTACTCCTGCCGGCGAGGCTTACTGGTTCCGTGCCTACCTGCACTTCGAACTGGTACAAATCTATGGCGACGCACAATTGCTGACGGAGCCGCTTGATATCGACAATGGTCAACTCTATGGCTCGCGCAACGACCGCGGCGAGGTAATAGACCAGTGCATTAACGACTTGAGAAAAGCTGCCGAGCTGTTGCCCGAGACTCCTGCTGAAGAGGGCCGGCTCTGCAAGGATGCTGCTTATGCTATGATTTCGCGTGTGGCACTCTATGAAGGTACTTGGCAGAAGTTCCACAAGAACAATGCCACCCGTGCTACTCAGTTGCTGACCATTTCCAAGGATGCTGCCAAGCAGGTCATTGACAACAAGCATTATTCACTGTTCTACAGCGACGGGTTGGTCAATTCGGGTATCAACAGTATTAACCAGAGCTACCGCTATATGTTTATGTTGGAGGATCTGCAGTGCAATCCTGCCGGTCTCCAGAAAAAGGACAATACCGAGTATATCTTTGCCAAGCGTCACCGTGATACAGACAAGATGACTCTTAACGTAACCCATGCTATGCTGGGCAATGCTGCTTATGTCACTCGTAAGATGGCTAATATGTATCTTTGTACTGATGGTCTCCCTGTCAGTAAGAGTCCTCTGTTCAAAGGCTATACTGGTGCTACTGACGAGTTCCAGAACCGCGATGCACGTATGGACAACACAATGCTGTGGCATGGTGAGCCCAACTGGAATAACGACTCCAAGTGGCGCACCAGCTGGAACAATGACGACCTGACAAACTGTCTCACCGCCAATGCTCGTTCCAACAGTGGCTACCAGACCCAGAAATGGGCTGTGGAGTGTGAGGTTGCCGACTACTACGAGTCCATGGATTATCCTGTTATTCGCTATGCTGAGGTACTGCTGAACTATGCTGAGGCTGTATATGAAATTGGTGAGAATATCAGCGACAATGATTTGGATATCTCTTTGAACCTCGTTCGTCGCCGTGTGAATCCCACCATGCCGAAACTCTCGAACGGTTTTGTTGCTGCCAATGGGCTGGATATGCGTGAGGAGATACGCCGTGAGCGCACCGTGGAACTCTTTCTGGAAGGTTTCCGCATAGACGACTTGAAGCGTTGGAAGACGGCGGAGACCGAGATGCCACAGAACCTGCTTGGCGTTAAGATTACGGGAACATGGTATGAGTCTAACTGGGCTGCTCAAGCTCGTCCTCTCAATGCTGACGGTTGCATCATTATGTATGATGGCCGCTCATGGGCTCAGAAGAACTACCTGTACCCCTTGCCGCAGGATCAGCGCCAACTGAACCCCAACCTGAGTCAGAATCCTGGCTGGGAGTAAGATAAGGAATAATTGACAATGGATAATTGACAATTGATAATAAAAGTTGAGAATTATGAAGACTAAATATAATAAGATAATCGCTGCAGTGATAGTAGGTTGCGGATTGGTTGCTACTTTTACCTCCTGCAAAAAGGACGACGAGCGTATCCCCAGTGTTGAAGCTGCTTACTGTCCTAATGGCATCACGATGCAGCTTCCTGCTGAGATGCAGAAACTGGTCTATACCGACAATACGGGTGCCGACGTGTTGCCGCTCATCGTTGGCGAGAGTGTACAACTCAGCTACAAACTGACCCCTGCCGATGCTTCTTTTAATGAAGTGGTGTGGACATCCTCCGATGCCAGCGTGGCTTCGGTTACAAACGGCAAGGTGGAGGCTCTCAGCGAAAAGGGCCTGGGGTATAGTATCGTTACCGTTGCTCCCAAGGGAATGTATGCCGGTTCTGGTGTGCTGACAACGTTGAAGGTGAAGGTGGCATCACATCTTCAGAAGGCTACTTCTATCCAACTTACAGCTGAAGAGACAGAAGTCTATGAGGGTGAGTCTGTGGCCATTGACTATGCCATTGAACCTGAGGCTACTACCTATCGCACCCTCGAATGGTCGTCCAGCGACGAGTCTGTTGCTACTGTCGACAGTAAGGGTGTCGTAACAGGTGTTAGCACCGGTGGCGGCATCACCAAGAAGGTAACCATTACCGGTAAGGCAATGGATGGCTCTGGTGTCTCAGCAACAATAGACATCACCATCAAACGCATCGTACAGCCTCAAAGTGTGACTGTCGACCAGACATTCTCTGCAGACAACGGCTATGCCTTCGCTCTCAACGAGCAGGGTACTACGCTCAGCTTCACTACTATTCCTGCTGAGTCTACACAGTCTATGCTGGAGTGGACCTCAAGTGACGAGTCGATAGCTACTGTCGAAGCAGGCAACGTAACATTCAAAGGCTTCGGTGAGGTGATAATCACGGCCACTTGTCCTGAGACAGGTAATAGCAGTGCTGTCAAACTGAACATACCATGTGGTTTGCTGCGTGAGACATTCCATAACGCTAACCACTACAGTGTCTACAATGCTGCGCAGTCGGGTAATGGCACCAGCACCTCTCACGAGTGGCACGATGGCTACATCACTATTACCACCTATACTGCCAACGCTACCACACAGCGCGCCGACATCAAGTGGTGGGATACACCTACCGTACTTCATGCTGGCAACTATCCTGTTATCGCCATCAAGGTGGACGATGTAAAGGATCTTTATAAGGCTGATGGTGTTACCCAACGCAACCTGAACTTCGACGTAGTAGGTACCTCCGAGAGCGGCACTGAGTTCAAGGCTCTCGGTAATGGTAATAATAAGTACTCTGGCGACTTGAAGTGCTCAGACGGTTCGCACGTCTTCATCTACGACCTCGCTACGCTGGCCTTTGGCACGGGCGGTATGGCTCCCACCAACGAGAGCATCTCGTTCCGCACCTTCCAGCTAAAGTATGCTGACATCAAGACGATAGACCACCAGATTACGTATAACCTCTACTGGTTCCAGACTTTCAAGAGCGTGGACGATGTGAAGAAGTACGTAACTGAAGTCGACAAGTTGACATACGATGTGATTAAATAAATGGGTAATTGACAATTGATAATTGAAAACAATGATGAATATCAAAAATATCCTTATAGCAGGTATGGTAGGTTGCGCATTAGTAGCAACCGCTACCTCCTGCCGGGAGAATGAATATGGCACAGTAGACCTCTCTGGCTATAAGCCAACACCTGAGGTTACGCTGAAGTTTAACCACCCCTGTGCATTGTATAGTGCGGCAGACTTTGCCCGTGTCCGCAAGGCCATTGCTGATGGTACGTTGAATGCTGCCCAGCAGGAAGAGTTCAACGCCCTGAAGAGCAACCGTTATGTTATTGGCGACTATGGCGTAGTGACTCATGAACACCAGCAAATCGTCCGTGGCGATCCCACTGGAACGATAGAAGGCGTGGAGAATGCCGGAGATGCCATGAAGGATGCTGCTGCAGCCCATCAGTTTGGTATGCTTTGGCAGTTGACCAAGGATGAAGAGTATGCAAAGAAAGGTATCAAGATACTGAATGCATGGGTGGCTGTGTGTAAGGAAGTGACGGCCAACGATAATCACCCCTATCTGGTGAC
>ODAJ014743451.1_pt1 | contig 28263 bp, 22 predicted proteins | sample 1539241 | NCBI WGS metagenome assembly ODAJ01 (sample SAMN02144231, study PRJEB22623) | gut metagenome | biome: sheep rumen | host: Ovis aries | place: New Zealand
CCAAGCGAACGGCGGCAAAAGTCATCCTGCAATTTGAGCTATTGAATACCTACTACTCAAATTTATCCTGCAAATTGAGCCATACGCCCATTTTCCAGCAAATCGGCTGCATGGTAATATGTTGTGGATGAGTGCGTTAATCACCACAATCAGCCCATTCAGCCGATTTTTTGCATTTAAAAAAATTTCTGTATAGCAAAATAAATCGGAGGGTAGCCCATGGGGTGATATTAAAGAAAGCGGCGCACCCGGATGGATGCGCCGCTCTAATATATATATGGTATTAACCGCTCATTACATGGCGCTCATTATCCGCCAAAGTTAGCAACTACGTCATTGACTTTGGCTACGTTCGGCCATGCTAATGCAAGCATTGCGTGGCGCTCATTAACCGCCAAAGTTATCGAAGCGGATCATGTCGTCCTCTACGCCAAGGCTGTGCAAGAGGTCGAGCACGGTCTTAGCCATCATTGGAGGTCCGCAGAGGTAGTACTCACAGTCTTCGGGCTCCTCGTGGGCCTTCAGATAGGTGTCGCCCATGACGGGGGCTACGAAGCCGGGAGTGTACTTGATGCCTGCTGCGTCGGCCTTGGGATCGGGACGGTCCAGGGCCAGGTGGAAGTGGAAGTTGGGGAAGTCCTTCTCCAGCTGCAGGAAGTCGTCGAGGAAGGGGATTTCCTCCAAGGCGCGGGCACCGTAGAAGTAGTGCATGGGGCGCTTGCGGTCTTCCTCGCTCACGCCGTGACCCTTGAGCATGTGCATAATCTGGGCACGCAGGGGGGCCATGCCGGCGCCACCACCTACCCATATCATCTCACGACCTGTGCCGTACTGGGGACGGAACTCTCCGTAGGGGCCACTCATGATGACCTTGTCGCCGGGCTTCAGCGAGAAGATGTACGACGAAGCGATACCGGGATTGACATCCATGAAGCCGGGGCCCTGGTCCTTGGGCTTGAAGGGGGGCGTGGCGATGCGGACGTTCAGGGTGATGATGTCGCCCTCGTCGGGATAGTTGGCCATAGAGTATGCACGGATGGTGGGTTCGGGGTTGGTACACTTCAGTGGGAAGAGTCCGAACTTCTCCCATGCGGGCAGGTAGGTATCGCCGATGAGGCTCTTGTCGATGTCCTTGTCGTAGTCGATGCAGTCGAATGCGGGAATCTTGATCTGTGCATACGAACCGGGCTCGAAGTCCATGTGCTCGCCTGCGGGCAGAGCCACTTTGTACTCCTTGATGAAGGTGGCCACGTTCTTGTTGCCAATGACGGTGCACTCCCATTCCTTGACACCCATGACGCTGTCGTCGACCTTGATGCCAAGGTCACCCTTGACTTTGCACTGACAGCCCAGACGCCAATGGTCCTTTATCTGCTTGCGAGTGAAGTGACCCTTCTCGGAATCGAGAATGTCGCCACCGCCCTCGATGACTTGCAGCTTGCACTGTCCGCACGAACCCTTACCACCGCAGGCCGAGGGCAGATAGATGCCTTCCTGGCTGAGCGTGGAGAGCAGGCTTGCGCCCTGAGGTACGCTGACGGTGTCCTTGCCGTTGATGGTGATGTTGACGTTGCCCGAGGGGCTCAGGTAGGCCTTAGCCACGAGCAGTATGGCAACGAGAATCAGTATGATGCCCAGGAAGACACCCATACTGGTAAGAATCAAATTCATATCCATAATGTTGTATCCTCCTTTTATTAGATGTTAAGACCGCTGAAACACATAAAGGCCATAGCCATGAGGCCCACGGTGATGAACGTGATGCCCAGTCCCTGCAGGGGCTTGGGAACGTCGGTGTAGGCCATCTTCTCACGAATGGCAGCCAGGCCCACGATGGCCAGGAGCCAACCGATGCCACTACCAAGGGCGTAGGCGATGGCGTCGCCAAACGAACCGATGGCCTGAGAGCTGGTCTCGGGGTCCATCTGTACACGCTGCTGCATGAACAGCGAAGCACCCATGATGGCACAGTTGACGGCAATCAGGGGTAAGAAGATACCCAGAGCAGCATAGAGCGAGGGGCTGAAGCGCTCGACAATCATCTCCACCAGCTGTACGATACCGGCAATGACGGCAATGAAGAGGATGAAGGCGAGGAACGTCAGGTCGACACCCTCGACGAGGGCATTGGGACCGAGGACGTACATCTGCAGAGCATAGTCGACAGGCACGGTGATGAGCAGTACGAAGGTGACTGCCACACCGAGGCCGAAAGAGGTCTTCACGGTCTTGGATACGGCCAGATAGGAGCACATACCCAGGAAGAACGCGAATATCATGTTGTCCACAAAGATGGAGCGGACAAAAAGGCTAATCATGTGTTCCATACTTTACTTCTCCTCCTTGTTTATTGAGCGGTGTGCCCAGATTACACATCCAACGATGATGAGGCTCATGGCAGGCATGGTCATCATACCGTTGTTCATATATCCGTTGTCATAGCAGAACTGCGGAACGATGGTGAAGCCCAGCAGGGTGCCGAAGCCCAGCAACTCGCGCACGAAACCTACGATGACCAGAATCAGGGCATAGCCCAGGCCGTTACCGATGCCGTCGAGGAACGACTCCCAGGGACCGTTCATCATGGCGAAGGCTTCGAGGCGGCCCATCAGGATACAGTTGGTGATGATGAGGCCCACATAGACGGAGAGCTGTACGCTGACGTCATAGGCGAAAGCCTTCAAGACCTGGCTGACGATGGTCACCAAGGCAGCCACAACCACCAGCTGAACGATGATGCGGATGCGGTTGGGGATGGTCTTACGGATAAGTGAAATGATTACATTCGAGAAGGCCGTGATGACAGTCACCGAGAGACCCATGACAATGGCGGGCTCCAACTGACTGGTTACAGCCAATGCAGAACAAATACCAAGGACTTGAACTGCAATAGGGTTGTTAAGGTTCAGAGGATTGGAAAATACCTCGCAATTCTCCTTAGAAAATAGTTTTCCCATGTCTATTGTCCTCCTTGATTATTTGTTAAGAAACTCAATGTACTGCTGCAAGCCGTCGGTGACCATGCTTGCCACACCGTTAGAGGTGAGGGTGGCACCGGTGACACCGTCGATTTCGGTTTCAGTCTTAGACGCGCCCTTCTTCACAACCGTCAAGGCCACCTGCTGTGGGTTGTCGGTGAAGATAGGTTTGCCGTTGAACTGCTCCTGGAACCAGCGCTCCTTGATGCGGGCTCCCAGACCTGCAGTCTCACTCTCATGATCGAAGTATGTGCCAAATACGGTCTGCTTGTCCTCGTTGATAGAGATGTAGCCCCAGAGGCCACCCCACAGACCGCGACCCTTGACGGGAAGCACGTACTTGGTGGCTCCGTCAACGGTTGCAACGAATACCTTACCACCCTTTTCCTGAAGTTCCTCGGTGATGACCTCATCATACTTCTTGTCGATGGCATCGCCCTTCAGGCCCGTGATGTTCAGGCTCGTCAGGATTTGGTTCTTCGTGTCGCGTGCAACATTGGCGTCCTGCATGGGCTTCAGAGCCGATGACACGAATGCCAGCAGGAAGGCCACGATGACAACCAATACGGTTGCATAGACGAACGTATATACGTTACCATTTGTGTTTATCTTCATATCTTTGCCCTCCTTTTACTTTTTAGTTGCACGTTTCATGCGCATAGAGATGTTGCGCTCTACTACACAGTAGTCGATGGTCGGTGCGAACAGGTTCATCAGCAGGATGGCCAGCATCATGCCCTCGGGATAACCGGGATTCAGGACGCGCACCATCACGGCCACGATACCTATCAGCAAGCCGTAGACGTACTTACCACACTCGGTGCGAGCAGCGGTAACAGGGTCGGTAGCCATGAACACGGCACCGAAAGCGAAGCCACCCAGTACGAAGTGGTGCCACCACTCGATCTGTGTGAGACCCAGGGCCTGCATGAGCCAACCCATGAGGCCGCCGCCAACGAATACGCTGCACATGATCTTCCACGATGCTACACCCGTCCAGAGCAGGAACAGGGCACCCAGGGCAATGGCTATGACCGAAGTCTCACCAACAGAACCCGGAATGAGACCCGTGATGGCATTCGTGATGGTCTGGCAGTCGAAGCCTGCAAAGCCATCGGCAGAAGCCTCACCGAGAGGTGTGGCAGCAGTATAAGCCTCGGGAGCGGTGAAGCCCAAGCCGAGGATGCTCTGCTGATTGACCCATACGGTGCTGTCGCCCGTCATCACTGAGGGGTAAGAGAAGAAGAGGAACGCGCGCGTTACGAGCGCGGGGTTGAAGATGTTCATACCCGTTCCGCCGAAGATTTCCTTGGCCAGGATGACACTGAAGGCAACGGCGATGGCCAACATCCACAGGGGTGTGGTGACAGGCACAATCATGGGGATGAGGATACCCGAAGCCAGGAAACCTTCCTGAATCTCCTCGTGCTTCCACTGGGCAACAGTGAACTCGATGCCCAGACCCACTACATACGAAACGATAATCTTGGGCAGAACGGCCAGAAAGCCGTACCAGAACATGCCCCAGAAGGTGGCCTGACCGAGTTGGCCGGCAGCCAAGGCATTCTGATAACCCACATTGTACATGCCGAAGAACAGAGCGGGCAGCAGTGCAATGATGACAAAGCTGATGAGGCGCTTGCTGTCGACAGCATCATGAATGTTCACACTTCCGACGCGGCTGGTCGTACGGGGCACGAAGGCAAAAGTCTCCAATCCGTCGAACAGGCTCTGGAATGCGTGAAGTTTGCCTCCCTCCTCGAAGTTCGGCTTTATCTTATCCAGATAATTTCTTAAAGCATTCATTTTTGTTTTTTTATAATTATAAGGTCTTTAAGGTCCCTAAGGACTTAAAGGACATTAAGGTCCTTACGCATTTTCCTTTCTCAAGATATCCAGGCCTTCGCGAACGATGCGCTGGAGTTCCAACTTCGAAGAATCTACAAACTCGGCGATGGCGAAGTCCTCGGGAGCCACCTCGTAGATGCCCAGAGCCTCCTGCCGGTCGATGTCGCCAGTGATGATGGCCTTGATGAGGTAACCGGCAAAGATGTCCATCGGGAACACACGGTCATACTCACCTGAGAAAATCATGTGGCGCTCACCACCCTTGATGCGGGCATCCAGCTTGTACTCCTTCTTCTTACCGAAGAGCCATGAGCAATAGCTGCGGCTGGCGGAGAACTCGTTGAAGCGAGGCATTATCCAACCCAGCATCTCGGCATTGTCGTCGCCCTCGGGGATGACATTCACCTCTGTGCGATGGGCTCCCAGGAAACCTTCCTCGGTGGTCTTGAGACCGGTCATGACGTTGCCGTCGATGATGCGTACGTGGTAGCCGTTGTCCTCAATCTGGCCTTCGAGCAAAGTTGTCAGCTTCTGGCCGACCACTACCTTGTAGTACTTGGGGAACTTCACTTCGCTGCCTGCCAAAGCGATGGTGCGGGTAAAATCCACCTTGCCTGTCAGCATCAGACGGCCCACAAAGATAACCTCCTCGGCACCAAGGGTCCACACCACTTCGCCCTTGTTGATGGGGCTAACGTGATTAATCTGCACGCCGACGTTACCGGCAGGAGCAGGACCATCGAAAATGGTCACTTCGCAATCCTTGGCCTGCAGCAGGGCATTGGCTGTCTGCTTTGCACTAACACCCAGATGCACCTTAGCCAACTTAGCCAATGCGGACAGACCTGCCTGGAACTCCTTCTCCTGACCCTTCAGGACAACTTCGAAATCCTGACTCAGGGGCATAGAGTTGAACGCACTGACAAAGATTGCTTTGGGCTTGTCTTCAGGGTTAGCCACAACGTCGTAGGGACGGCTGCGGAAGAATCCGAACAAACCGCTCTCCAACAGCAGAACCTTCACATCCTGCTTCACGTCGAACTCGCGTGCCTCCTGCTTCTCGTCGCACTTCACACGAACGGAGAGCAGTTTGCGGCGGTCGCCACGCTCTACAAGACTGACAACGCCACTGACAGGCGACGTAAACTTCACTTCGGGATGCAACTTGTCGACAAACAAGGCATCACCAGCAAGAACCTTGTCACCTTCCTTCACAACAACCTTTGGTTTGAGGCCAGTGAAATCGTCGGGCTGGAGTGCATACTCACCCGGACATTTCACTTGGGCAATCTCATCCGCAGGCTTACCCTTCAGGTTGACATCAAGGCCCTTACGTAATTTGATTACTTTTGTCATATTGTTAAAAAAATTGAATAATGTTTCTTAAACGGGCGTAAAGTTAATAAATATTAACGACATGGCAAAATTTCGGCCGCGATTATAAGGGCTATATGCTCATTTTTATGATAAAACCGGATCATACGAACCGATTATTCGGCGCAGACGTGGCCAATGACGCCCAAAAGCTCCGATGGCGACTGAATAAAATGTGTGGCTCCGGCTTCTACAAGTTGCCGTTTGTCGCGAAAGCCCCAAAGTACGGATATGCAGGGCAGGCCGCTGTTGCGAGCCGTCTGCACATCGACTTCACTGTCGCCTACATATACTGCATTCTCAGGAGCTGCACCCAATGCCTCCAACGCCAAACTGACCATATCCGGTGCAGGTTTCAAAGATACGCCCTTGCGCTGCCCGATGGCCACATCCACCACGCCAGTGAAATACGCAGCATAGAGTTCGTCGACGCCTGCCTGCAATTTGTTGCTGACAATGGCCGTACGGAACCCTGCCTCACGGACGTTCTGAAGCATCTCGGCCACACCGGGATAAAGGCAAGTAGTATCTTGACAATGGACAAGATAGTGCGCCCGAAAGCACTTAAAGCATTGTTCCAACAAATCTCCGCTAACGCATTCTGGAACAGCTCGTTCTATCAGCTTATGAACGCCATTTCCAACGAAGCGGCGTATCTCGTCTAAGGTACGTTCTGGCCAACCCATTTGGCGCAAGGCATAGTTGACGCTGTTGGCCAAGTCCTGCAGTGTGTCGGTGAGTGTACCGTCGAGATCGAAAACTATTGTATCAATCATGGGCAAACTGCATCATGCGACTCAAGTACTTGCCTATGATGTCAAACTCCAGATTCACCACAGAACCGACGTGTATGTCATGAAAATTGGTGTTCTCGTAGGTATAGGGGATGATGCACACCTCAAACTCGTCGTCAGTAGGCCGGCAAACCGTAAGGCTGACGCCATTCACGGTCACACTGCCCTTGTCTACCGTCACATATCCGCGGCGGGCCATCTCGGGCGAAGCCTCATAGCGAAAGCGGAAGACATACGAGCCCTGCTGGTCTTCAACAGAGATGCAACATGCCGTAGTGTCGACATGCCCTTGCACGATATGTCCGTCCAACCGTCCATTCATCATCATCGAACGTTCCACATTCACCTCATCGCCCACCTTCAGCAGACCCAGGTTAGAGCGCTCCAAAGTCTCTCGCATGGCTGTTACGGTATAGGTTTCATCCGTCAGTCGTACAACGGTAAGACACACACCGTTATGCGATACGCTCTGGTCGATTTTCAACTCTCCGACAAACGAGCACGTCAGGGTGAAGTGCAAGTTGTCCAATTCCTTCTCGATGGCCACCACTCGGGCCGTTTCTTCTACGATTCCTGAAAACATATGCAGTAAATTTTCTGCAAAAGTAATGAAATAATCGCGAAGTAGGAAATGAAAGGAGAGAAAAAATCATTCTGGACCTATAGCGATAGATTCGTTGACGGCAACAAACATCAGTGCAATTCGCCACGCACCTCTTCCACCCATTGCGGTGTATAGTTCCAAAAGGCGACCTAAAAGGCGGCAGGGCCAAGTCGCCGAAATGTATTTCGCTCTCATCGCAGAACCTTCACGCCGGAGCATACCATTCAATATGGCATAACGGAAGTACAAAGCACGTCGTGCACTCGCTGTGGCAATCTCATGTTCAACCACGTCCAACGTATGCAACCTATGCGCCAAATTACTTGCCATCGATGCACCCGTAATGCTATCGGGGTGAACATAAATCCTGTGATAGGCTTTTTTCGGAAGCCAGCAGATATTGGGCTTACAAAGCAATGCACGAATGCCAAGTTCCCAATCCTGCCATACCCCGAGACTTTCATCCCACCCCCCTATCTTACGCAGGAATGCCGTACGGAAGAACATGCCAGAGGTGTTGAGCGTTGAAGACAGTATCTGGCTTGCAACAGACGGAGAGGGACGGAAACTACGCTGCCGAACCTGTCCGCCTACATCCTCTTTCGTGGGTATGGCTACCATGTCAGCATTGGATGCATTCGACAGAACATCTTCGATAAACGCAGGTGAAAGTTCATCATCACAATCGAAGAAATAGACCCACTCCGAACTGCAATATTCCAATCCCATGTTACGTGCCTGACAGGCGCCACAACGTGGCTCTTCGAGCACTGTGACATGCATCGGAGCCTCTTGTGCAAAGGCATGACACATGCTCAGCGACGCATCGCTTGAGCCGTTGTCAACCAGCACAATCTCTACGTCTCTGTAGGTAAGCGCAGTTAGCGAACGGAACAGACGAGGCAGGTACTTCGCCCTGTTTCGGACAGGTATGATGATACTTACTGTTGCCATGAACGTACATAGTTTATGCCACACCACATATTGTAGAAGGTTTTGAATGGATTCATACGCCGACGCACCATCCACCCCACAGATTCACGTGCCGACTTGTAGAGCGCATACCCCAGGCCTCGCGTGTAATAGAAGACAGCACCCTTGGAACGCATCAATCGGGGATTCCAATACTGATGGCCCGTGGTTGTTCCTGTAATATGGCACACGACATAGGGAAGGTATTGAACGTTCAGCCCCCTCAAGCGGGCATCGTGCATAAAGACATCCTCTTCACCACCCATGAGATACTCACTGCCCAAGCCAAATCGTTCATCAAACCTTAATGTTCCAAGACTTGAACGCCGCATGGTGATTTCACAGGAACTTACCCACGACGAAGGATAAGTCTTTCCGATTCCTTCTATTTGGAAATGCACGATATCGTATTCTGGATGCTGGTCATAAACCTCAAGGATGCTATCAAACATGTAGTTTTCCCAGCACTCATCATCATCCGAAATCTTCAATATGTCGCCGACGGCATGATTCAAGGCATGATTACGATTGCGACAAAGTCCTCTTCCTGCCAGTTGCACAAGCGTGACATCCGTGCGTTCTCTTATCCAGTCAGGGACTTCAGGACGCGAACCCGTATATTGCCACGAAATCAGATAGCGCACGTCGGGACGAACGGGTAACAAATGAGCTTTTATCTTATCTATTCCCGCGTCTATCGTACTGATCAGGATTTCAAGTATCATACCTCCGTTACTGTATTGATATTGCAAAAATACAACAAAATAGTCATACAAATGCTAATTTGAACATAGAAAATTCATTTTTCCCATAAGATGCCTACGTATTATTGCAATAAATTGGGCGAATCGAAATAAATTCGTACATTTGTAGAGAAGTTAATTGAAAATATGAAGATTTTACTTGTCGGAGAATACAGCAACGTGCATGCTACACTGGCCGAAGGACTGAGAGCCTTGGGGCACAAGGTCACCGTATTGAGCGATGGGGATTCCTGGAAAAATTATCCACGCGACATAGACCTTATCCGCTCATCCGGCAAATGGGGAGGCATAAAGTATATGATGGAAGCCGTTCGGCTTTGGCCCACGTTGAAGGGCTACGACATCGTGCAACTCATCAATCCCGTATTTCTGGATCTCAAGGCTGAACGCATTATGCCCTTCTACCGATGGCTGCGGCGTCAGAACGGACGCATGTTCATGGGCAGTTTCGGCATCGACAAGCCGTGGGTGGAAGAAGGACTGAAGCCCGAGACCTTCCTCTATAGCGACTTCTACGTCAATGGGAAACGTAGACACAACGCTTTTACCGAGGAAATGGAGGCCACCTGGCTACACGGAGCGAAAGGGAAACTCTTCGACCGCATTGCCGACGACTGCGACGGCATTGTTGCTGCCCTGTACGAAAACTACATTTGCTGCAAGCCAAAGTATGAAGGGAAGTTGCACTTCATCCCCTTCCCCATCAATCTGGACAAAACCACACCGAAGGAGCCGCATCCTGAATATGACGGCATACGCTTCTTTATCGGTGTTCAACGTGAACGTTCTGAATACAAGGGAACGGATGTCATGCTTCGTGCACTGCAACGGCTAAAGCTGCAATACCCTGAACAAATGGAGATTGTCAAGACCGAAAGTGTACCCTTCCCCATCTATCAAAATCTGATGAACCACAGCGACGTATTGCTTGATCAACTATATAGTTACACGCCAGCCATGAACGGTCTTTTGGCCATGTCAAAAGGTCTGATACTGGTGGGTGGCGGCGAGGAAGAGCAGTATCAGCTGATGCAGGAGCCCACGCTTAGGCCCATCATCAACGTTCGTCCTACAGAGGAAGACATCTGCGAACAAATTGATAAACGCCTGATACAAGCTGGAAGCAGCGAGTTGGAACGGCTGTCGGCAGAAAATGTGGAATACATCAGGCGGCATCACGACCACATAAAGATAGCCCGAAAATACATCGACCTCTGGACGAAGCAACTATAGAATAAACCGAGAAGTCGAGGCCTGGGAACTTTTTAGTACCAGTCGATGTTGCTGGAGTAGCTCGACTGCTTCTTCCAGCGCAACACATCGGCCAGGGTGCCAGCTTGACAGGCAAAGGTGAAGTTGTAGGAACGATATGGGGCTATAACCATAGAGCAACCCATTGTGAAGCAGTGGAGGTCGCGATTTACTGAAGCGGTGGTCATGGAGAGTTTCTTGTAGTTGAAGTCGTAACCACTGCTGAAATTGATGGCCCACCCTTGCGCCAATCGGATATTACCAGAGAAGTTGAGCGTATGGGTAAACTTATAGCCATAGCGCATGCGGTTGGTATTGAACTTTCCGCCAGTATTCTCACGCATCGATATACCATAACTGATACTGAGACTCCATGGGATGGCGAACTTGACGTAGCCGTCCTCGTCCAGCCCTCCGTTCTTGCCGGCCGACATCTGGCGGGCTTTGGCACGGTCGGGGTCTACATTCTGTGCCTCCGGGTCGGTTTCTTCCTCATCCCCCTCGTCTTCATCTTCTTCATCGCCAAGGCTTCCTTTGTTTTTGTCCTTGTCGTCTTTCTTGCCAAACAGCTTCTTAAAGGTCTCGTTATTGAGTGTATAGGAGAGGTTTTGCGACATACCTTGGAATCGGCCGAATCGCCCCTGCGACCATTCTGTGCGATCGCTGATGTAGACGCTTCCGTTCTCGTTGATGCCGTAGGCATAGGTGGCAAAAATAGCGTTCATGGAGAACGTATAGCGTTTGGTCAACTTCAAGCGGACGCGCATGGAGAGGTCGCTCCAAGGACGCGACTTGGCCGCCATATTGTATGACATACTGGCGCCCAGTTCGTCGATGATACTGATTTTCTTTGTAGAATCGCGGTCGGCTCCTTTGTAGACCTTCATTTCAATATTGTTCGATATGTCGAGGCTGACACTGCCGGTCATACCCTGAGGGGCTGTTCCGTAGAGCGAGCCTGCATAGGGCGAATAGGCCACGGTGGAGACATTGCCGTCGGCATCGGTGCGCACGTAAGTATCCCAAAAACCATAGCGAGGCTTGCTGAAATCAGGAGCGTAGGAGAAACTAATCGTGGGAGTAAAGACGTGACGGATGGCCTGAATCTTCTTGCCGCCAAACCAAGGTAAGGGATTGTACATACCATAGAGTTTGGTGTTGGCTGACAGACTCATGTTATAGTTGTAGACGTTGTGGAAACCATACACCGTATCGCGCTGCAATTGACCTGCCTCGCTGTCCCACGACTGCTTAACCTTGTAAGTGTACATGCGATCTGTGAAGTTGAACGAGGGGGTGACATTGACATAATTGAAAAGGGCAAACGAGGCACTGATGGGAACCTGATGACGCATACCATTGCGCCAGTCCTTAATCAAATTGGACTTAAAGAGACGGTTCTCCTTCGTGGAAATGCTGTTCGAAATCGTACCGGTGTAACTGGCCGCTATCTTCTCGTACCAACGTTCCTTGCCAACAGCTTTCTTGCGTTTGAAAGGATAGAAACGCGAGAGACTGATATTCAGCGAAGGTAGGGTGACAGAAATACTGGAGTCGCGCATGTTCTGCGACAGATTGAACGTTCCGGACAGGGTGAGGCCGATATTGCTGAAAGTCTTCGAATACGACACAGAACTGGTTCGCGTGCTCTGGGTATAACTTTCGGGGTTGTACATCGAAGTCAGGTTGTTGCGCTCGTAACTCGAGGTAGCGAAATTGACACTGGCCGAAAACGATTGAGTCGGGTTGGCCTTGGCATCCTGTCGGTGGCTCCAGGTTATCTTGAACGACTTGGATACGGAGTAGTCGGGCATGTTCTTTTCGCCATCCTTGGTCAGCTGATAACTAAGGAAGAGATTGCCACTGAAGCGGTAACGCTTGCGGTACGTACTGGTGGCAGATAGTCCCCAAGAACCCTTGGTGTATATTTCACCCAGAAGCTTCAGGTCGGCATAGTCGCTTATGGCAAAGTAGTAGCCACCCTCGCGTATATAGAATCCGCGTCGTGTCTCGTCGCCAAACGTAGGCATGATGAAACCACTGGAATACTTGGAACTGAAGGGGAAGAAACCATAAGGGATGGCCAATGGCAAAGGGACATCCTCCACCACCAGATAAGCAGGCCCGAAGACGACGTCCTTGCCCGGGCGAACCTTTGCACGGGTGAGTTGGAGGTAGAAATGAGGATGCTTGGCATCGCATGTGGTGTACATACCACCCTTCAGATACATGGTACCCAGGGAGTCGCGCTTAGAATCCTTACTTATCAGGAAGCCTTCGCCCTGCTCGGTATAGACGTTAGAGATGAAAGCCTTCTGCGACTTGAAGTTGTAGCTAATGCTGTCCGGCTCATACTGGTCGCTTCCCTGTTTGAAGACCGGCTTACCCTTGACGGTTCCAGTAGAATCACTCCGCCCCATAGCGTGCACTATGCTGCTGTCGGTGTTCATGGATATGTAGTCGGCCTGCAGCTCCAAGTTCTGATAGTTAATCTTGCTGTCGCCATACAGGTTGGCAATGGAACGTCCATAGTCGAAGGTGATACTGTCCTTGGCTGTGTACTGCACGGGATCGTCGAGTGCACTCTTACTAACCTTCAAGGTATCGCGTCGTACGGTGTCCATCTTCGATGAATCGGGCGCCACCTCCAGAACACGACCGGCCTGCAGCATGTTGAGGATGCTGTCCTCATTGAAGGTAGCAAGGACGCTGTCCACCGTCAGTTGCTTGTGGCTGGCTACACTGCTGTCAGCAAGAACCTTGCGGACAGAATCAAGCGAAAGCGAGTCGCCGACGATGGAATCTATTGATAGGGAATCGAGTGGAGCCAGTTTCTTGAGAATCGAGTCGGTCACGGCTTTCGCTGTATCGATACCATGCACGCTATCAGGCTCATCCGCCTGGGTGAATCGTTCGTTCCAGAAGCGATGGGGTACAACGGCAAAGGTGAGCATGCAGAGCATGCCAGCCATAAGAATCGTTGTAAATATTCTTGTCTTCAACTCGGTTACTAATCTTTGCGAGTGCAAAGATAGCATTTTTTAGTGAATAAAGGGCTATATAAAGTGTGAAATAACCCTAAACGGAGAACATTTCGTGCCAATGTCGGAAACGTCTGACACCTTCTTCGCCAAACCAATCAAGACCTTGCAATACACGTTCGTACGACTTCTGTTGCTGAAGCTTGGTCTTCGAGAAAAATTTGTCGGCATAGCAGACAACTTGTTCCTCAAGGGTTTCAGGCGAATAGTCCTGCAGTGGAAGAGGCAAATTCTGGCGTTGTATAGCTTCCGGCGTCAGTCCTGTGCCAGTGTGGCGTTCTGCCACGCGAGCATGGCGCGGAAGGCCCTCAGCCCGGAGAATGGCTCCGCCAATCAAACCGTGACGGATGTAGTGTTCGGTGCCAAAGCACTGGATGCCAGGAGCATCGGTTCGCAAAATGCCTATATCGTGAAGCATGGCTGCCTCATAAAGAAATTGCCGGTCGAGGCCCAACTCGGGGTGAGCATCACAAATCTGCATGCACAGGTCAGCCACCTGACGACTGTGGGTTAGCAATATCTGTTCCAACTCGGGTTGGTCGGCATAATATTTATGGATGAGAGTTTCCGGATTCATGGAATCAATATTTTCTTCCCGTGTTTCACATAGATTCCTTTCGGGCGAACTGAGGATGAGGGATAATTACCATTAACCATCTGGCGGCCAGAAAGGTCGTAAACGGCACTCGCCCTATCTCGCAACCTATCTGTTTCTCCCGAATTCACTTCCCCTATGCCGTCGACTGCATCGTCGAAACGAGCCACAAAGGAAACCTCACGCTGAACCTCCCAGGGGCAGCGAATCTTCAAGGTATACCTTTGTCCGTCGTTCAGATGCTGGAAACGGACTATTTCTCGCTCCGTCGTCCCGGCTGCAAGAGACAGAATCCGCCAATGGCGCTCATCAATCTCGGAGTCCTCAGGGAAGAGACAGTAGGTGATGAGATTGCCGGAATATCCGGCCGAAGCATTATTGCTGACATCGTGAGAAAACTCTGCCACAAGATTGTCACCATAACGAATGAGCCGATAATCAATGTCGCCGAATTGCAGAACGGGCGATGTGCCCGGAATGATATTGACAGGCATCTGATAGGGCAAAGTCTCGTCGTCAGCCGAGAAGGAAAGAATGCGTTCACCCGTTTCCACGAACTGGCAATAGACTGGCCAAGTTCGGGACTCGCCAGGAGCCAGGTTGACAGCGGAAAGGGCTACATAGTCGGCTTGCTGGAAGATGGCCGTATCGGTTGGCAGATAGGTGAGCACTTCAAAGGTGAAGTTCAAGCTATCATTGGTAATGTTGGTCATTGCAAAGTCGGCAACGACAAAACCTTGTGTATCGGGTTGGCGACGGAAGGTGATATTATCGACACGCACCCCTGCAAAAGCATCTTCGCTTCGGAGGGTGTCGTAAACATCGATAACAAAATCTTCGGGGTGCATGAACATAGCCGTCTGGTTAGAGAACAGGCCTTCGTTCTGTCCCAAGTCCGTAGCATCAGAGTATTTCTCAAACGGATTGAGGTAGTCGAGATCGAAGTAGCCATCGTAATCTCCTCCGTAACCCCAGTTGACATGATAGTATCCCTCTTCGTCAACGCCGTCGATATTGAAGGCATGTCCGCTTAGGGCAATGTTGTGCCCCGTATAGCAAACGGGACGCCCTTGCTCAAGTTCGTTACGCAGCATAGCATTCCATCGGGTGGTGCCGTACATAGCCCGCGAAATGAATGCTATGGTCTTGTAGTCAAAGGCACGCCACAAGGGGTCAAACCCACGTCCCAGACTGGCACTGCTGCTCGACAATCCCCAATTCATGTGAACGGCTACACCGCAATAGTAGGTCAAGTCGCTTACGGCTTGTGCCTGTTCATCGGTGTATCCCTGACGGTAATCGTAGAGAATGTTGTCCCAATCAATGGGCGTTCCGGGCATAACGTCGGGAATGGTGTAGTGGTCGGTTGACCAACCATGGAGTGTGTCAATGAGTGCCTCTGGGTATCGATAGTAGGTAAGGACCTGCTCGATGCACGTTGCCACACAGCCCGAGATGCAGCGTTCCTGACTTACTTTTCCTTCATCATCAATATAATATGGGCAAGACCGATTGAAAGGGTCGCTCTGGTGACGCACGCTTTGCAGAAGCGGTTCAACCGCCCTACCCTGCTGCCTATTGGCATAGCGCGGACGGCTTTGATAGACACGCAGCAGTTCCTTGAGACCCTCGGGCATATCTTCTGTTATACGACTCGGATCAAATCGCAGGTCGTAGGCCAGCAATTGCCCCCCACGACGCAACTGGTGGCGCTTCGCACCTGCATGCAGGGCGAGCGTCACCAGTATGACGAGTGTGAGAATACGTTTCACGGCATTGCCACTTGGGTATTACAACCAGCGAACGTAGCAGAAGTCCTGACGATGAGGCAGGTTGTCGTTCTTGGGGAACATGCGGTAGCCAACCTTGAACGAACCGGCATTGTTCAGGATGTGCTTCAGCTCAAAGGTATAGAGCGAACCATCGTGAGAGGTTACCTTGAAGGGCTCTACAGAGTAGATGTGATCTACGCCTTCCTTGTCGGTGGTAAGGGTTACCAATTCGATACCGACGGCATCCTCCAGTCCAGCCTCGTCGAGCACGATGCGGATGTTGTAGTGTTCACCAACCTTGGGCAGACCCATAACAAGGTCTTCGGGCTTATCCATGCTGACAACACGGATTTGATCCCAATGTTCCACTACCGTCTCCTTCCAGTTGGCAATCTCCTTAGCCAACTGACAGTTGTTCTTGCGCAGCAGGTTGCTGCGGTCGCGCAACTTGTTGTAGAACTTCGAATAGTAGTCGTCCAGCTGGCGCTTCATGGTGTAGTGAGGAGCGATGCGGGCAATCGAGTTCTTGATGACCTGTATCCAGCCCGTAGAATAGCCCTTCTTGTTGCGGGCATAGTAGAGGGGCATGATTTCGTTCTCGAGCATAGAATAAATGGTGGCAGCATCAAGCTGATCCTGATAAGCCTGATTCTGGTAGGTGCGCTTTTCGGTAAGAGCCCAACCGGCACCTTCGCGATAGCCTTCGAGCCACCAGCCGTCCTTCACCGACAGGTTTACGACACCATTCATCAGAGCCTTTTCACCACTGGTACCGCTGGCCTCCAGAGGACGCGTCGGGGTGTTCATCCAGATGTCGACACCACTGACGAGGCGACGGGCCAACTGCATGTCGTAGTTCTCCAGGAAAATAATCTTACCCAGGAACTCAGGACGCTGACTGATTTCGTAGATGCGCTTGATCAGTCCCTGACCAGCACCATCGGCGGGGTGAGCCTTACCAGTGTAGAGGAACTGGACAGGATAGTTGGGGTTGTTAACAATCTTGGCCAGACGATCCAGGTCGGTAAAGAGGAGGTGAGCACGCTTGTAGGTAGCGAAGCGGCGACCGAAACCAATGAGCAGTGCATTGGGATTGATCTTCTCCATGAGGCTTACTACGCGCGAGGGGTCACCCTGATTCTTGAGCCAGTTCTCGCGGAACTGCTCGCGGATGTAGTCGACAAGCTTGCGCTTCAGCTGCATGCGAGTCTCCCAAACTTCTTCGTCGCTAACGTTGTAAATGGCCTCCCAAATCTTCTCGTTCGACTGATCGGCGAGATGGTTCTCGTCGAAGTGCTTGCGATAGAGCTTGCGCCATTCATTAGCACACCAGGTGGGGAAATGCACACCATTGGTGACATAGCCAACATGGCTTTCCTCGGGATAGTAGCCCTGCCAGATGCCAGAGAACATCTTCTTAGATACTTCACCGTGGAGCCAGCTTACGCCATTCACCTCCTGCGAAGTGTTGCAGGCGAAGGTGGACATGCAGAAGCGTTCGCCATGATCGTCGGGATTCATGCGACCCATGCCGATAAACTCGTCCCAAGAGAGACCCAACATATCGGCATAGCCACGCATATACTTCGAGAAGAGACCCTCATCGAAATAGTCGTGACCGGCAGGCACGGGAGTGTGAACGGTATAGAGCGAAGAGGCACGAACCAGTTCCAGAGCCTGGGTGAAGGTCATGCCCTCCTGCACGAAGTCGACTAGACGCTGTACATTGCACAGGGCTGCATGCCCCTCGTTGCAATGGTAAACATCCTTCTGGATGCCCAGTTTCTTCAGGGTCAGCACACCACCGATACCGAGCAGGATTTCCTGCTTCAAACGGTTCTCCCAGTCGCCACCATAGAGTGCGTGGGTTATGCTGCGGTCGAACTCAGAGTTCATCTCATTGTCTGTGTCAAGCAGGTAGAGCTTGATGCGACCAACGTTCACGCGCCAAACATAGGCATGAACGAAGTAGTCCAGATAGGGAACGTCGACCACCATGGGGGTGCCGTCAGCGTTCAGTTGCTGTTCAATGGGCAGGCTACCGAAGTTCTGAGCCTCGTAGTTGGCAATCTGCTGACCATCCATCGAGAGTGTCTGGGTGAAGTATCCATAGCGATAGAGGAAACCAACGGCAACCATATCTACGTTTGAGTCGGAAGCCTCTTTCAGATAGTCACCAGCCAAGATACCGAGACCACCGGAATATATCTTCAGCACCTGGTTCAGACCATACTCCATGCAAAGGTAAGCCACCGAAGCACGTTTTTTGTCGGGCTTGACGTCCATATAGGCACGGAATTGTGCATAAACGTCTTCCATTTTTTTCAGCACTGCCTTGTCCTTGGCCAGTTGGCTCATCTTCTCATAGTTCAAGTGCTCGAGCATGAGGACAGGGTTTCCACCGCACTCGTCAAACAGTTTCTCGTCGATGTTACGGAACAGACTGCGTGCATCGTGGTTCCAAGCCCACCACATATTGTGGGCCAGTTCTTCCAGCTTAATCAGTTCGGCTGGAATGTTGCTGCGCGCACTAATTGGACGGAACGAAGCCTGATTGGCGTTACTAGCTTTAATCTTCATAAAAGTAGTTAATTATATTAATAAAAATTTTTGTCTGATACTATAATATATTATATATGTGAAGCCGACTACAGCAGGGCCATGCGATGCTCTGCCTTGCGAAGGGCAATGTCATAGGCATCGTAGTAATACTGGATGAAGTGACGCCAGAGGGCTTTCTCCGACAGGCGGGCAGCATTTTCGCGCACTTTGTCAACCGTAGCCTTGTCCCAGGTGGCATACTCCAGCACCGACTTGACAATGCCGTCGGCCACATCAAAGTAATTGTAATCGGTTCGGCGGATTACCTCTACCCCATCCTCGAGTGTAGAAGGCTGCTCCCCACCCTTCACCTTATTGGCCCACATGCCAAAGCCTGACAGACTGGTAGTGATGCAGGGAATGTGGAACGCGACACTTTCCAGGGGGGTGTAGCCCCAAGGCTCGTAGTAGGAGGCATAGACCGAGAGGTCGTTGCCGATGAGGACATCGTAGTAAGGCATATTGAAGATTCCGTCCTTGCCATCGAGATAGCAGGGCACGAAGATAACCTTGACACGTTCCTCAGGTCGGTTGGATTTGTCAAACGACCGCAGGGCATTCAGCACATTGTCGTTCTGTATATCATTGAGGTTGTGAGTCAGGAAAGGCATAGGCAGCGCCGTGCTGTATGTCTGCTCCGAAGCAAGTCGCTCCTGCAAATCCTGACGCGGACCGGCAACCCATGCGGGCACTTCGATGAAAGCCACAGTTGGGCGGGTCAGACCCTCTTGCCAGTCGAGACGGTGAATGGCTTCGAGAAAGACGTCGATACCCTTGTTCTTGAATTCATATCTGCCGCTGGTGGCCAGGATGATGGTATCGTCGGGATATTTCACGCCCGTCAGGGCATTGGCCACGCGCAACAACTTGCTGCGGGCTTGGCGGCGACGCAGGTCGAAGTTTTCTCCCGTAGGAACGAAATCGCTTTCGAAACCATTCATCAGCACAACATCGCACTGGCAGTCGAGCAGTTCTTCGCACTCCTTCGCGGTTACATCGCTGACGGTGGTGAAGCAGTCGACATGATGAGCTGTCTGGCGCTCTATCGAATGCTTGGCCTCCACATTCAACTCCTGCGACATCTGGTTGCCGTTGTAGGCAAAGAGATAGTCGTAGAGCGGTTTGTTGTTTCCGGCAATGCTTCGTCCAATGCTGGTAGCATGTGTCGTGAACACCGTAGCAATGGCGGGCACGTGGCTGCGAACATAGAGAGCCCCAAGACCGGTCATCCACTCGTGGGCCTGGAACACAACGCGTTCGCGGCTCTTGGAGAGGAAAAAGTTGTAATAACTCTCCACCACTCGACCGGCTGCATAGGAGAACATCGAGGCCTCGTCATAGTCGCCATAGGCGTGCAGCGAGTCTACCCCATAGGCGGCCCAAGCCTCGCCGTAAATCTGGTCTTTGGCTACGAAATAAGGCGTAAAGTCAACCAGCACCACGCAAGGATTTCCCGGAATGTTCCAGCGTCCGACGCGCACATTGATGCCTTCGTCCTTAGCCTTCTTCACCCATTCAGGCCACATTGCATCATCTTCGGTAAACAGAGGATTATTTTTCCCACGCCAAAAGTCGGGACCGATAAAAACCAGACGGTCGTCCAGTTGTTCCTTCAATGTCTTGGCGCGAGTAGAAAGCACCGTGTAGATGCCTCCGACCTTATTGCAGACTTCCCAACTCGATTCGAACACGAACGTAGGGACTATCTTGTCATTTTCCATCAAAATTCATTTTTGTGGGCGCAAAGATAGGAAAAAAAGAGCAATAAATATAATATAAGTATAAAAGATTCGCCCGAAAGACAAAAAATCTTGATGTAAGTCAAAAAACATTTGCATGATTCACTGGAAATTCGTAATTTCGCAGCCATGAAATGTATCTATTGTCTATTGTTAGCACTTGCGGCCACGATGGTCAAAGCCGCTGAGCCTTGGAAGCTTCGTCTGGACAATTCCGACGAAGGAGTATACCTGCACATCGACCTGTACGAGGAGAGCATCCCGGTACCCGGCATGGAGATGTTCGGCCCCATGAACGGCTACCTCAACGGCAAGGGTGTGTATGGCGTATGGAGCGTTACCTCGTTCGACATCAAGGACGACAAGGTGGCCACCCTTCGCCTGTCTAACGACTTGGGAAGCGAGACACAATCCATACGGTTGACTTGGCAGAACGACAGCACCTATCTGATGGAACTGCAGGACGGCGTCGTCGTGAAGAAAGCCGTCAACCGCAAGCTCGTTAAGATTGCGCCAAAAATGATGATGCGCCTCAAGCAATAGCCGTGCGCACCAGCAGGGCCAGATAAGTCAGATAGGCCAGGACCATGATGGCGCCCATCAGTCGATTGATGCGGCGGAACAGCAAGGCAAACGTCCACAGAAGGAGTGGACCACCCACGAACATGATAACGTCAAGCAACTTGATGTCGGTAATCTCCATCGGCCGAATCATGGCGCAGGCACCCAGCACAAAGAAGACATTGAATACGTTGGAGCCTACGACGTTGCCCACAGCCATATCCATTTTACCCTTATAGGCAGCCATTACGCTGGTAGCCAATTCCGGGGCAGAGGTGCCTCCGGCCAGAATGGTCAAGCCTATAATGGCCTCACTCACACCAAATTCCATGGCTATGCTCGAGGCAGAGTCTATCAGGATATTGCCACCCCACACGAGCAAGACTATTCCCGCAACTATCTTTGCAAGAATCCAGGCCGTAGCTTCGTCCACCGCTTCCACCTTCATCTCTTCTTTCTTGTGTCGGGCCAGCCAGAAATTGTAATACATAAAGGCGGCGAAACAAATCAGGAAAATCAGAGCATCCCAACGCGAAAGCACGTTGTCCGAGGCGCCCCAAAGCCACATGTCGAAGCAGAGCAGGCAGAAAGTGACAGCCGCCACCAGGCTAAGTGGGATGTCGACAATCAGTGCCCTTTTGTTCACAAGCACGGGAGCAATGAAGGCCGAAGCGCCCAGTATGACTAACGAATTGAAGATATTCGACCCCAGTATGTTGCCGGCTGACATGTCGCCGCTACCACGGATGGCGGAGAAGAAACTTACAACGAACTCGGGCAGACTGGTGCCGAATGCCACCACCGTAAGGCCGATTACCGCCTCGCTGATGCGAAACTTTCGAGCCAGCGACGACGAGCCTTCCACCATCACATCTGCACCTTTCAATATAAATACGAGGCCCAAAATGACGCCCAGTATATCCACAAACATTTCCATCTGATATCCTATATTATTTATTATAAATCCAATTTTGCGTCACCCATTTGCCAACGGAATGGCCAAGACGAGCACTACGCAGCAGGTTGCCGTCAGAACAAAGGCCAGCAGCGACATATCGCTCACCAAGAAACCGCCACTCGTGTAAGCAGGCGATGTGTAGGTATATTCTCCCACGAAATGATTCTGCAAACGCCTGTAAATTAAGTATACGACTGTGCCCACAACAAGGCCGAGCAAGGCACCGCAGAGGATGTCGCCGGGGAAGTGCACCCCCAGATAGACGCGCGAGTAGGACGAGAGGCAGGCCCACAGGAAAAAGCACACACTGGCCACCCGGCTCCGAAAGAGGAGTGAGAGAAAGGCAAAGATGGCAAACGTGTTGGCCGCATGACTGCTGACGAATCCGTAGCGTCCCCCGGTATATCCCCGAACTATATCTATCGAATGCTGGAAAGCGACATCGTGAGTGGGTCGCCAGCGCATGACCAAGGGTTTGATGACCGCACTGGAAAGCTGGTCGGCCAGCAGAATCGTGACGCCCAGCGCCACAACCACGAAGAACATGCGCCGCCAAGTGCTGTTCTTGGCTACCAGATAGAGCACAACGAGCAGGAGCGGAATCCACGTCACGGTCTTCGTGACTATCCACATCACAGAATCCCAGTAGATGGAATCGCTGCCGTTCAGCGACAGCAAGAGACTACTGTCCAGCTCTTTGAGTTCTTCCAACATCTTTCTCCCGTCAAATCACTTCGATTGATTTTTTCTCCAACCACCCCTGTTTACCGTCAGCCAGGACCACTTCGGCCCACTGGCTGAGCGAGTTGTCACGAATGTCGACGCGAGTACCCTCGTGCAGGACGAAGAGGTCGCTGCCCGACTTGGAGGGAGTGCTCTTCACCACCACGGAAGGCGACATCACGATGGCCCCCTGGCGAGAGGTTTGCCGTTCTCGCTGCGACCATGCACAGACGTTGCCGAGCAGCGTGGCAATGAGGAATACGACGGCAAGGGTGAATCCCGTCTTGCGCAGCCACATCTGTTGGCCATAGATGTATACAGCCAACGACACCAGACAGAGCACAAACAGCAGGATGCTCAGACGAGCCCATGAGTCGGCACTCATCCAGTTGGTCATCAACCGAAACCAGGTGACGAAGAAAAATTCGTGGCGCGGTGTTATGCGGTCAATGGTCTTCGAACGAGCCATATCCAGGTTGAAGCGGATGTCGTCATCGCCAGGACTGAGCAGCGAGGCCCGTTCGTACCACAGGACGGCATGGGCTATGTCGTCCATACGATAGTAGCAGTTGCCCAGGTTGTAGCAGACAGCAGCACTCTCTCCCTGCTTTGCGATTCGCAGATACGTCTTGGCCGCCGACTCGTAGTCCTCTTTGGCATAAGCGCTGTCGGCCACCACCTTCAGGCTGTCAGTGTTCACGGCCAGCAGGACCGAGCACAGGATCAACTGAAGAAAACAGAATGTCAATATGCGTTTCATAACTTATTATTCTAAACGTCGTGCAAAGGTACAAAAATATACACAATAATACAGCACTGGAAGTAAATTTTTTTTGGATATGTGCACACTTATTCGTACCTTTACGCCCGATTTCAAAACAATATGAAGCGAACGAAACGGATTTTGCAATGGCTCGTAGGCACGCTGGTAGGCATCTATCTGGCCCTCTTGCTTCTATTCCACATCCCGCTCGTTCAGCGGTGGATGGCCCGAGGAGCAGAGCAGATACTTGCCGACGTGACGGGCACCCGAGTGGAAATCGGCCGCCTGCAGATGAACTGGAACGGACGGCTCATCGTGGACGACCTCGACGTATGGGACCAGCAGGGCGAAGAGATGCTGCGGGTGGCACGCTTGGCAGCCCGATTGGGCTTCAGCGACCTTCTGCGCAAACGCATCCGCATCGGCAATGCCCAGCTCTTCGGCCTGCATGCCAACCTGTATCAGCAATGCGAAGGATGCGACCCCAACTTCAAGTTTCTCATCGATGCCTTTGCCTCCAAGGACACCACCCACCACACACCCCTCGACCTGCGCATCAGCCAGATACTGGTGAGGCGAGGCAACATCAGGTGGGAACAGCGGTGGAACCCGAACAAGCCGGACATTGCACTGAACAATCTGAACCTTACGGCCCAACTGAATTGTCTGACCGACGACTCGCTCAACGTCCGTGTGAAGCGCCTCGACTTTGAGGAACATAGAGGATTGTCCGTCAATGCCTTGGCGTTTAACCTTTCAGGCAACAAACGAAGTGCCATACTCTCCGACTTTGCCTTGAGACTGCCGCACTCGGACATAGAGATACCCGCCCTGAACATCCAACACGAAGGTCCACGCCTGAAGGGACTTTCCTACCAAGGCTCAATCGACGCGCACCTCTCTCCCACCGATTTCACCACCTTCGTACCGCGCCTGACGGAGGTGAAGGACGAGGTCGACCTGAGCGTCTATTTCCGAGGCCAGGAGGACCGGGTAAACATCACTTCGCTCAATGTCACGAACAACGAGAGGCAGCTACGACTGCAGGCCTCCGCCCAGGTCGAAAACCTGTGGCAGGCGAAAGACAGCCTGCGACTGGCGCTCAACATCAAGGAGCTCTTTGCTGCCAGTTCGGCCTTGGCGCCATACGTCCAGAACGACATCCTACAGCGTCTGGAGACGATTGCCATGAACGGCACCGTGCGCTGGGCCCATCAGGCGGCCAATGCCGACCTCGACATCCACACGGCACTGGGTTCGCTGGGCGTCAAGGGAGAGGGTTCGCTGAAGGGGGCCATCGATGCCACGGTCACGAGCGAAGGCTTCCTCCTGGGCGACCTGCTGGACCGCAAGGAGCTGGGCAACCTGGCACTCGACCTCTCGGCCAAGGGCACTGTAGGCAAACAACCTGACCTCACCATCCAAGGCCGCATACCTGAATTGCAATACAAGGGCTACCGCTATCGCAACATCGACATCCGCAACCTGCGGATTCACGACTCCATGTATAGTGCCGACCTGGCAGTGGCCGACCCCAACGCCTCTCTCGATATCCAGGGCGAGGCCGACCTGGCCAGCCATTCCTACAACGTCAGGGCCGACATAGCCCACCTGGCTCCGCACATGCTGAACCTGACCAAGCGATACGCACAGACCACATTCTCAGGCACACTCTTTGCCGACCTCCAGGGGACGAACCTCAGCAACATATCCGGCGTGGCACAGCTCAACGACTTCGCCATGACCGACACCATCGGGCAGTATCGCCCAGGCGACATCCACATCACCTCGCGCCCCAATGAGGAGGGCAGCCACATGCTGCTCATCAGTCCCTTCCTGGAGGCTCAGCTCGAGGGGAACCTCGACTTCAAGACCCTAGTGGCACAAGTGAAGCGCATGGTGAGCAACTACCTACCAACAGCAGACAAGGCCAATACGTGGAAAGCCCATCATGAGGCCACACCCACTGACCCGACCACGCAGGCCGACTCCGATGCCCAGCCACAGCCCACTTCCAATCAAGGGCTACTGGCCTCGTCGGGTACCACGGCCTTCATCCTACGCTTCTACAGCGCCGAGCCCTTGCAGCGCCTGCTCGACATACCGCTCACCCTGAAGGGCACCACCATTGCCCACGGCGAGATGAACAGCGCCCACAATGCCATGTGGCTGAATCTCAAGTCGCCCGGCATGCAGTATGGCAAAGAAGACCTGCGCAACATCGACCTCCGGCTGGAGAGCAACTACGAGTCGGTGCTGGCCAACCTGGGCCTGCAAAGGCAGATGAAAGGCCGTTGGGTGAAATTCGGCATGGACACACAGGGCCAGGAGGGCAAACTCACCACACGCCTCTACTTCAACAACAGTCTCGAAGGCGAGGAATCGCCCGCCAAGACCTATGCCGGCGACGTCAACATCGTCTCCCGGCTCTGGCGCGACCTCCAAGGCAAACAGGGATTCGAGGGAGAGATTCTGCCCTCCAACCTCATCATCAGCGACACACTCTGGAGCATACATCCGGGCAGCGTGGCCTTCTACGATGGAGCCCTGCGCGTCGACAGTTTCTGTGTCAGTCAGGGGCAGCGCTTCATCCGCGTCGACGGACGCGCCACGAAGTCGCCTGCCGACACCCTCCATGCCCAACTCCAGCGCATCAATCTCGAATACATCTTCTCCCTCATCAACTTCCACTCCGTCGAACTGACAGGCGAAGCCACAGGCGATGCCTACGCCCACTCGCTCTTCTCCTCGCCCAAGGCCGATGCCTACATGCAGATACCCCAGTTCGCACTCAACTACGGCACACTGGGCGACCTCACCATCCACCTCAACTGGGGCGACCAGCCCTACTCCATATTCCTCAACGGAGCCATCGAGGATGCCGACCACCCCGTAGGTGAAGGGCCCGACAGCCGTCCATCATCCACCCTCGTCCAAGGCTACATCACGCCCAAGAAGGACGTCCCCCACAACGGCCTCGACCTCAGCGTGCAAGCCGAGCGCGTCAATCTGGAGTTCATCAACAAGTGGACCAGTGCCATTTTCGACGACATGCAAGGCCGAGCCACCGGATTTGTCCACATCTTTGGTCCCTTCAAGCAGATTAACATCGAAGGCGACGCCCTGGTCAACGAGGCCTCGCTCGGAGTGCCCTTCATCGGTGTGCGCTACCACCTGGAAGGCGACAGCATCCATCTGCGCCCCAACCACATCTACTTCTCCAATGCCCGCCTCTACGACCCACAGGGCTCGCCCGGCTCCAGCGGCCACTACGGCCTGGTCAACGGCCACCTGCGCCACCAGTCCTTCAAGAATCTCTCCTACGACATCGCCATCGAGGGCCACAACATCCTGGGCTACAACTTCCAGGACTTCGGCGACCAGCGCTTCTACGGCACCGTCTATGCCACCGGCGACATCACCCTCAAGGGCCACCCCGGAGAGGTGCGCATAGGCATCAAGGCACACCCCGAACGCGGCACCACCTTCACCTACAACGCCACATCGCCCGACCGTCTCACCGAGACACCCTTCATCACCTACCGCTCCACCCACGATTTCACCTCCCCGAAGGACCTTAACGCCCCTAAGGCCCCTAATGACCCTACCAACGCCAAATCCTCCGACACCCAAGAGGACACCCCCAAGAGCGACATGTTCATCGACTTCGACCTCGACATCGACGAGCAGTCCACCATGAACCTCCTCATGGACGCCCGCTCCGGCGACAAAATTTCGCTCAACGGTAGCGGCCACATGCTGGCCTACTTCTACAACAAAGGCTCCTTCCAGCTCCTGGGCACCTATCGGGTCGGCCGCGGCACCTACAACCTCTCCCTGCAGGAGGTCATCCACAAGAACTTCGACTTCTCGCCCGACGGCACCATCACCTTCAACGGCGAACCCTACGAGGCCGACCTCGACCTCCAGGCCGTGCACACCGTCAGCGGCGTTTCACTCAACGACATCAACCCCCGCGCCAACTTCTCCAACACCACCACACGCGTCAACTGCCTCATGAACATCGGCGGCAAGGCACGCGCCCCCCGCATCACCTTCGACTTCGACATCCCCAATGCCAACGAAGACGAAAAACAAATGGTGCGCTCCCTCATCAGCACCGACGAGGAACGCAACATGCAGGTGGTCTACCTTCTCGGCATAGGCCGGTTCTATGCCTACAACTATGCCAACGACAACCAGGCCCAAGGCACCACTGCCATGAACTCTCTGCTCTCCTCCACCCTCTCCGGCACCATCAACCAGATGCTCTCCAGCATGATAGGCTCGCGCAACTGGAACTTCGGTGCCAATCTGCGCACCGGCACCGACGGATGGAACGACATGGACGTCGAGGGCATGTTGCAAGGCTCGCTGCTCAACAACCGCCTGCTCATCAACGGCAACTTCGGCTATCGCGACAACCCCATGGCCAACACCAACTTCATCGGCGACTTCGACGTCAAGTACCTCCTCACCCGTTCCGGCTCCGTGGCCCTCAAGGCCTACTCCGAGACCAACGACCGCTACTTCACCAAGTCGAGCCTCTACACGCAAGGCATCGGCGTGCTTCTGAAGAAGGACTTCACCTCATGGCGCGACCTCGTCACACTCCGCAAACGCAGGATGAAACTGAAGCAATGAATGCGCCCCCTGCCCGCAGCCACAGCTTACCGAACCATACCCATTAGTATAGCCTGAGTTTAGGCGACGTATTGCCTGAGCTCCAACCATAGTATTGTCTGAGCTCCAACCTTACTATTGTTTGAGCTCCAACCTTACTATTGTCTGAGCTCAATCGACATATTGTCTAAGAACATGACTGCTCGGGGGCCTCTGTAGTTTAACGATTTTAGTTGACTACTTTTGGTCTTAGTCACGATAAGGGTTGACCCGGGTTAAACTTAATTTTAATTCACGTTGAC
>ODAJ012102653.1_pt1 | contig 28208 bp, 29 predicted proteins | sample 1539241 | NCBI WGS metagenome assembly ODAJ01 (sample SAMN02144231, study PRJEB22623) | gut metagenome | biome: sheep rumen | host: Ovis aries | place: New Zealand
TTAGAAACAAAAATCATTCCTACATTTTTCAATAAAGCCGATGAGAATAGTTATTCAGAAGAATGGATGGAAATTATGAAGCAATCTATTCTAACTACTGGAGGAAAATATAGTACTGCTAGAATGCTTGTAGATTATACAGATAATTTATATATGCCATTAATTAATTTATATAATAACTATTATTCAAATCTTGAAAGTGCAGCAAGTTATTCTCACTGGAAGCATCAAATTAAAGCTAATTGGGATAATATTACAATAGAGCAATTAGAAAATCCTGAAAACATTAAAATAGATGCTGGAGAGCAAATAGAAGTTGCATGTAAAGTAACACTTCCAAATATTGAAAAAGAAGATGTAAGGGTTGAAGTCTATTGTGGAAAAATTTCAGATGATGGTAGAGTTGAAGATATAAAAATAGTTCCTATGAAGTTAGTAGATGAGGAAGCAGAATATAGGAGATATACTTATAAGGCTAAAGTTTCACTTTCTTCTGGAGGAAATTATGGATACACATTTAGAGTAATGCCTACAAATGAAATGTTACTTGATAGTGAGAATTTAGATTTAGTTAAATGGATTACAAAATAAATTTTTGTCCCGCGTCAGCATTTCGTTTTTAAAAATTCGTATGGTGGGTATCCCTAAAGGGGGAACCATAGAATTTTTAAAAATGATGTGCGGTTAAACAGGGACAAAAATTATTTTATTATAAGGAGAAGTGGAATGCAGAAGGTCATAATTTACACTGATGGTGCATGTTCTGGAAACCCAGGCCCTGGTGGATGGGGAGCAGTGCTTATTTCTGGAGAATATAAAAAAGAAATGTCAGGTGGAAGTAAAGATACAACAAACAATATAATGGAAATGACAGCTATATTAGAAGCATTAAAAGCACTAAAACAACCATGTGAAGTTGAATTATACAGTGATAGTGCATATTGTGTAAATTGCTTTAACCAAGGCTGGATATACAATTGGATAAAAAAAGGCTGGAAGACAGCATCAGGAGATAAAGTTAAAAATCAAGAAATTTGGCAAGAAATTTATGAATTAACTAAAAAGCATAAAGTAACATTTAACAAAGTAAAAGGTCATAGTGATGTAGAACTAAATAATAGATGTGATGAATTAGCAAGAAATGCAATACCAAAATAAAAGGGGACAAAAAGAACCGGTACCAATGTACCCAAAAAAGGCAGGAGCACAACTCCTGCCTTTATGTATTTATCATTTAAGATAAATGTATAAAACCAAGAATAATACCCCTGTCAAATACACAAGTTATTGAATATTTCTACAATTATTTGTTAGCCATATTATTTTCAACTTGTTGAATCATTTTCTTAACCATATTTCCACCGATTCTTCCTGCATCTCTTGAAGATAAGTTACCATTATAACCATCTTTTAAAGTTACACCAACTTCGTTAGCAACTTCATATTTGAATCTGTTTAAAGCTTCTTTAGCTTCTGGAACTACTTTTTTGTTACTATTTGAATTTGACATTTTCATTCACCTCCTGATTAAATGATTGTTTAATCGAAATAAATCGACAAAAGAAAAAAGAAATCTTTTTTCTAAAATTAGAATGTGCAAAAAATTCAAAAAATAAACAGAAAAAAATTGGAAATTTTCATTTGGAGACGGTCCTTTTTTGTAAATGTTATGTAAATAACTAATCCTGTTTAACCGCACATCATTTTTAAAATCCTATGGTTCCCCCTTTAGGGATACCCACCATACGGATTTTAAAAACGAAGTGCTGACGCGGATTAGTTATCTTTCAATTATAGTTTTTACAAAAAAGGACCGTCCCCATTTGCAAAAATTATATCTCAATATGCGGCTGATACTTTTCAAGCCACATATTTACTTGACAAAGGTATGCCATTAGTTGTGGTCCAGTCATTAATTGACCAAACCATGGTCTTGAAAATGCCTTACCATCTGTATTTAAGATTTCTATTATATAATCTCTATTAAGCAAATTATTAATAGGAGAATTTAAATCTTTCATTATAGAAGTTAACATTTGTTTTACAGTATTTAAATAAGTTGGATTATGTGTTTTAGGATATGGAGATTTTTTTCTTGTAACTATTTCTTCAGGAAGATAATCTTTCATTATATGGCGTAAAAGACCTTTTTCTCTGCCTTTATAAGCCTTCATTTCCCAAGGTACATTATACATATATTGAACTAATCTATAATCGCAAAATGGAACTCTGATTTCAAAGCCATTTGACATAGTCATTCTGTCACCTCTATCTAATAATGTTTGCATAAACCAATAAGTAGTTAAATATGTGATTTTACGCTTTTGGGAAGTTTCATAAGAATCACAATCTAAAATTTGAACATTTGCTAAACTTTGGTTGTATCTAAAATCTACATATTCTTTTAAATTAATTTTTTTTGAAATTTTTGGGTGTAAAAGGTTTTGCCTTTCATTTAATGCAATGGACCAAGGAAAAGTACCGGAGTTTAAAGCATCATCACGGAAAAACCAAGGATACCCTGCAAAAACTTCATCTGCACATTCTCCCATAATACTTACTGTTTTTTCTTTTTTAACTTCTTTACAGAATAAGTATAAAGAAGAATCCACATCTGCCATACCTGGAACATCACGTGCAATCATAGCATCTCCTAATGCTTTTGCAAGTTCAGGAGTATCTAACATAACTTGATGATGATTAGTACAAGTAGATTTATTCATTAAATCTATATAGTAATTATCTGAATTTGGTTGAAAATCAGATTTTACAAAGTTTTTATCATTATCGATATAATCAACAGAGTAGGTATCAAGTGGTGGTTCGCCTTTTTCTTTTAAATAATCTGCTGCAAATTTGGTGATAATACTAGAATCAAGTCCACCTGATAAAAATGTACAAATAGGTTTATCTGAAACTAATTGTTTAGAGATAGCATCTTTTAAAAGATATTCAACTTTTGAACAAGTCTCATCAAAATCATCTAAATGGGGTTTAGATTGCAACTTCCAATATTTCTCTATATAAAAGCCAGAATTATTATAGACTGCAAAATGACCAGGTTTTATTTCAAATACATTTTTATAAACACTTATACCTGGAGTATGAGCTGGACCAATTCCAAATAACTCAGATATTCCTTGAGAATCTATAATTTTTTCAAAATTGGGATATTCAAAAATTGCCTTTAATTCAGAAGCAAAAATCAATCCTTGGTCAAATTCTGTATAAAATAAAGGTTTAATTCCAAAATGATCTCTTGCTAAAAACAATTCTTTCGTTTTAGTATTCCAAATTGCAAATGCAAATATTCCATTTAAATGCTTTACTACATCTTTTCCAAAATGTATGTAGGATTTTAATAAAATTTCAGTATCTGAATGAGAATAAAATTCATAGTGATTTTCTACAAGTTCTTTTTTTAATTCATCAGTATTATAAATTTGACCATTATATACAATTACATATTCTCCTAATGAATACTTTTGCACCATTGGTTGTTTTCCACCTTCTGGATCTATTACAATTAATCTTTTGTGACCTAAAGCAACATTTTTATTAATATATGTTCCATCTTCATCAGGACCTCTTTTTTGTAGGGTTTGAAGCATATTATTCAAAACCTCTTGTTTATTAGGTAATTCTTTTTTATAATTTACAAAACCAACAATTCCACACATAAATAACCTCCGTTTTTTTTAGTATATGCAGATTTATAGTTTTTCGTTACTATTCATGGCCTAATAAATATATAAAAAACCAGTTGACTAATTCGAAAAAAAATGGTATAAATATAGAGTAGATTAATTGGCCCCTTGGTCAAGCGGTTAAGACGCGGCCCTCTCAAGGCCGAATCATGGGTTCGATTCCCGTAGGGGTCACCAATTACTATATGTGCGAGGCATAACTGCCTCGCAATTAATAATTAATAATGAAAAATGAATATTGAATATTGAATATTGTAATGTCAAAATACCATATATGTACAAAATTAATCATTAATTATTTACTTTAGTTATATTTAAAGAATCAATCTATGAAAATAATAAATCAGTTTTAAATTTAAAATAAAAAATGCAAGTATTAAGAGAGGATTTGAGTAAAAATGAATAATTATAAAAAAAAGGTATTAATTAATTTAGCTGTACTAATTATATTTGTTTTATATTTTTATTTATTAAACTGCATATTCAATAATTTTGGAAAAGAGAAATTTATAGATATATATATGTATATTAGTATGTCAATTCTTTTTTGTTCTATCATAATTTTTGAAATAGCATATAAAAAAGATAGTGGAAAATTAACAATATACGGAATTGAAGCTTTAATTCTTTCAATTAATACTTTAATATCATTAAATATGATAAATAAGTTTTATATTTCTTTTTCACAATATATAAATATTTCTTGTATTGTATACTTATTATATTATGTATTTAAGTTTATAATACAGTATACAATAAATAGGCGAGAATATTTAAAAAGTTTAAGTGATATAAAAGAAATTGTAAAATCAGAGCCATTAAAAAAAGAAGCTCATAAAAGAAATAAATGAATTTATGATGTTACTGGACTTTCGCAAAAAAATATGATAAAATAAGGATGATTTAAATTTATTCTGTGAAGAAGGGAAAGTGAAAGTATATGAAATTAATTAATATTGGTTTTGGTAATACAGTTTCAGCAGATAAAATAATTGCAATAGTAAGTCCTGATTCTGCACCTATAAAAAGAATGGTACAAGATGCAAAAGATAATGGTTCTGCAATAGATGCAACATTTGGTAGAAAAACAAGAGCAGTTATTATTATGAATTCAAATCATATTGTGCTTTCTGCAGTTCAAGCAGAGACTATAGCAGGAAGAATAGATAAAGATATTATTGAGAATTAAACAAAAAAGGAGGATTTTTATGATAGTAAAACCAACTGTAAATGAGCTTTTAAAGCATGCGGAAAATAGATTTGCATTAGTAATTGCAACATCAAAAAGAGCGAGAGAGATTTCTAAAGGAGATAAACCATTAACAGATGTTAAAGAAGAATCATCAGTTACACTTGCTGCAAATGAAATTAATGAAGGAAAAGTAACAATTATATCAAAACAAGATTCTATAGAAGAAGCAATAGAAAATACAAAAAATATAGAAGAAAATTAAGAATAAAGGTATTTGTTTCAATAAATAAGTTCTTAAGGGGAGCAATTAAAAGATGAAAAGAAAAGATATAATTTCAATAACAGGAGATTTAGCAAGTGGCCAAAGTACTGTAGCTAAAATGTTAGCAGATGATTTAGGTTTTTCTTTGTATAGAAATGGGGCATATTTTAGAAAATTAGCTATTGAAAAAGGAATGTCTGTTACAGAGTTTGGAGAATATGTGGAAAATCATCCAGATATAGATATGCAAATAGAAAAAAGTGCTGCAGAATACGCATTAAATAATCAAAATATTATTATAGATGCAAAAATGGGATGGTATGCAGTTCCAGAGTCATTTAAGGTTTACTTAAAAGTAGATATAGATATAGCAGCAAAGCGAGCATTTGCAGATCCTGATAGAAAAAGATCTGAAAGTTTACCTACTTTAGAAGCTCAAAAATTAGATATGATACGAAGAACTAAAAATGATTTAAACAGATACCATAAATTATATGGAGTATATCGCAATGATATGTCCAATTATGATTTTGTATTAGATACGAGTAAACTTAATCCTAATGAGGTTATGGACATTATAAAAGAAGAATATGAAAAATGGAAAAAAGATTAGATTTATTAAAAAAATGTGAATTATGTCCACATAGATGTAAAGTGGATAGAACAAATAATCAAATAGGAAGATGTAAGTCTAAAAGTACTGTAAAAGTAGCTAAAGCGTCGGTTCATAATTTCGAGGAACCATGCATAAGTAAAATAAACGGCTCTGGCACAGTATTTTTTTCTAATTGTAATTTAAATTGTGTGTTTTGCCAAAATTATGAAATTAGTCAATTAGGACTAGGAAAAGAAATAACAATTGAAGAATTAGCAGATATATTTTTAAAACTTCAAAGTAAAGGTGTAAATAATATAAATCTTGTAACTCCTACAAGCTATGTTATACAAATAATAGAAGCATTAAAAATTGCAAAGAATAATGGACTTATAATTCCGATAATTTATAATACAAATTCATTTGAAAATATAGAAAGCTTAAATCTATTAGAAGGATTAATAGATATATATTTGCCGGACTTGAAATATGCTGAGAATGATTTAGGACTAAAGTATTCAGGTGTTAATAATTATTTTGAAATAGCTACAGAGGCTATAAAAGAAATGTATAGGCAAGTTGGAAAATTAGAATGTGATTCACAAGGAATTGCAAAAAAAGGTATAATAATAAGACACTTAGTAATGCCAAATCATATAGAAAATAGTAAGAAAGTTCTAAAATGGATAAAAGAAAATTTGCCTGAAGATATTTGTATAAGTGTTATGAATCAATATTTTCCAACCTATAAAGCAGAAAAAATTGAGGATATAAATAGAAAGTTAACTAAAAGGGAAATAAAAAAAATAGAAGATTATTTATATTCTTTAAATTTACAAAATGGGTATATTCAAGATATGGAAAAAGATGAGACAAGATATGTTCCTAACTGGGAAAATGTAACAATTTTGTAATAATAATGTAACGAAAATGTAAAGATAAATTTTGCAAATTCTATTGATTATTTAAGAAATATGTAGTATAAGTTAAATAAAGGATAAAAATACAAAGGAGAAATGGTTATAAAGATTGCTTTTTGTGCTAAAATATATCTTTTAAACCAAATTTATGCCTTTAAAAGAAAGGAATGATAATTACGATGGCTGATTTTAATAATGAAAATCAAAATGGAGTTTTTGGTGGAGTAACATTTGGGGAAAACAATAATGGTACAGAAAATACATCTTTTTTTGGGGAATTTGGACAAAATAATAACAATAATGAAACTACTAATGAATTTGGTACACAAAATACAAATAATTCTTTTGGAAGTTTTAGCACTCAACCAACAGATAATTTAAATAGTTCAGCAAATAATGGAGTAGGATTTAAGCCAATTGATAAACAAAAAGCCGTTACTAAACAAGGACTATGGACAAAAATAAGATCATTTTTATTCCAAGAAATTGATTTAACAGCACCAATTAAAGTTGAATTGACTCCATATCAACAAAAAGTTGAAAATGAAATTAATGAGTTTCTTCATCAAGAAGTATCATTTAAATCAATTGCAAAATTATTTGGTAAAAAATAAGCACATACAATGGTATGTGTTTTTTTGTTGCTTGAATAAATAATAGCTAATAGTTTTTATAGTATAATTTTGTAAAATTCTGAAATAATAAAACTATAAAACAAATAAAATTTTGAATACGAAGTATGAAAAAATTTAGTTACAAAATCTAAGAAAGGAGGAAGGTCATGAAGGCAACAGGGGTTGTAAGAAGAATAGATGATTTAGGTAGAGTTGTAATACCAAAGGAAATTAGAAAAACTTTAAGAATAAAAGAAGGTGATCCATTGGAGATATTTACAGATAAAGAAGGAGAAGTAATTTTAAAAAAATATTCTCCAATTGGAGAACTTACAGAGTTTGCAACAGGATATGCAGAAACATTATCAAAAACTACTGGACATATAGCTTTTATTACAGATAAAGATACGATAATTGCTGTTTCAGGTGGCTCAAAAAAAGAGTATTTAGAAAAAAATGTAAGTAATGAATTGGAACAATTAATGGAAGATAAGGAAGTATACACAAGTAGAGAAAATAGCGATAAAGCAATGCCAATAACTGAAAATGATGAGGGAAATAAGAGAAATAATGGGCAAGTAGTCTATCCAATAATTTCAAATGGAGACACTATTGGAACTGTAATTCTTCTTTCAAAAGAAGCAAATACAAAAATGAATGATGTAGAAAAAAAAATAGCTCAATCTGCTGCATCATTTCTAGGCAGTCAAATGGAGATATAGGGTTGAATTTGCTTGTAATACTTTATAAAAGTAAAAAGTCGGAAGTATGATGTTAAACTTCAAATATCTAACATCATACTTCCGATTTAATCTTTTTTTAAATTTGACTTATGGAATTGTGACATTTTTATTATTAATACATTAATTATCTTTTTTATCTGATTTGCTTTTAGGAATAACAATCTCTTTATTATCCTTTTTTTCTTCAGTGGAATTTGTTAGTGTTTTTATGTATTCATATACTTCAGAAAAATCTAAATCTTTGCCATTTCCATTAACTATTTCAATTTCTTTTTTAGATTCTTTATTTTCATCTTCCATTGATTTGAATCCTCCTTATTTTTTTTATATCATATTTATTAGTTTTTTGCAATATATTTACTAATAAAAGCAAATAAAAAATTATTCTAACTAGTTTTAGAAATCCAATATATTAAAAATTTAACTTCGTAATTTCATTTTTACGTTAGTAAACAGTAGCATATAAATTAAAAAAATAAATAAAAAAGGTATACAAAAATTATATTTTGATATATAATGAGCAAAAGTAAAATAGGAAGGATAAGCTTAAAATGAATTTAAAAAATGTTTTAAAAGGTATTAATGGGTTAAAATCAAAAGGAAATTTAAACATAGAAATAGAAGGAATAGAAAGTAATTCTAATAATATAAAAAAAAGATATATGTTTGTAGCTATTTCAGGTTTTAGTTCTGATGGTCATGATTATATTAAAAATGCAATAGAACAGGGAGCAACAGTTATAGTTGCAGAAAATATAGAAAAAATCAAACAAATAAATATACCAGATAGTATTACTTTGATTATTGCAGATAATACAAGGGAATTCTTGGCATTAAGTTCTTGTAATTTTTACGATAATCCATCAAAAAAGTTTAAATTAATTGGAATCACAGGAACTAAAGGAAAAACAACTACTACCTATATGATAAAAGAGATTTTAGAAAAAGATGGTAAAAAGGTTGGATTAATTGGAACTGTTGCAACATATATAAATGGAAAAAAAATAGGGGATTCTGATAGAACTACTCCAGAAAGTCTTGAATTACAAAAATTATTTAGTAAAATGGTAGAAGAAAAAGTTGAATATGTTGTTATGGAGGTTTCTTCGCAAAGTTTAAAATTACATAGAGTTGATGGATGTGATTTTGATATGGTTGCTTTTACAAACTTTTCAGAAGACCATATAAGTGAAAAAGAACATCCAGATTTACAAGATTATTTCGAATCAAAATTAAAACTATTTAATATGTGTAAAATAGGTTTTGTTAATATTGATGATTTACATGGAAATAAAATACCAAAAATGTTTCCAGAAAATGAAATAACTAGTTATGGAATAGATAATTATGGTAATTATTTAGCAAAAGATATAACAATAACAAATTCTTATGTAGATTTTAAAGTGAAATTGTTAGATAGAAATGAACGAGTTAAGGTAGATATTCCTGGAAGATTTACGGTTTATAATGCATTATGTGCAATATGTATTTGCAAAAAAATTGGAATAGATGCAGAAGTGATTAAAACTGCACTAGAAAAAGTAAAAGTACCCGGAAGATCAGAAATGGTAGAAAATAAGCTAGAAATACCAATTATGATAGATTATGCACATTCACCAGAAAGCTTGGAAAATATACTTCGTGCGGTTAAAAGCTATACAAGAGGAAGAGTTATTTCTGTATTTGGCTGTGGTGGAGATAGAGATACTAGAAAGCGTTCTGTAATGGGGGAAATATCGGGTAAAGTAGCAGATTACACAATCATTACATCTGATAATCCACGTACAGAAAATCCTGAATCAATAGTAAAGGAAATTGAAAAAGGAATATCAAAAACAAAAGGAAAATATGAAGTAATAGTTGACAGAACACAAGCTATAGAAAAAGCTATAAAAATGGCAAATAAAAATGACATCATAGTTTTAGCTGGAAAGGGACATGAACCTTACCAAGAAATAAATGGAGTTAAGCATCCATTTGATGAGAGAATTATAGTTAATGATATAATCAGCAAAATGAAAAGCAAAAAATAGAAAATATATTTATAAGAATGATATATAACAATAAATGAATAATGGAATAGAGAGGAGGAAGCTTAGAATTTCTAAGCTACATATGATGAATTTTCAAACAGCAATACTTATGGTTAGTTTTGCAGTTACAATTGTACTTGCACTAATAATAATACCAATATTGAAAAGAATTAAGGTAGGACAAATAGAAAGAGAGGATGGACCTAAGTCACATTTAAAAAAACAAGGAACACCAACAATGGGTGGAATTATATTTATACTAGGAATTATAATTTGTACTGTAATTAGTTATTTCTATTATAAAAAAATAGGAGAAATTGAATTAGCAAATAAATTAATTCCAATGTTATTGCTAACTATTGGATTTGGAGTAGTTGGTTTTATTGATGATTTTAAAAAGTTAGTACTAAAAAACACAAAAGGATTAAATCCTACTTATAAAATGATAGGTCTATTTCTTATATCATTAATTTATGTTATATTTATGCTTAAATTTTCAAACCATAGAACGGAAATAATAATTCCAATTTGGAAAAAAGAAATAATTCTACCATTGTATATATACATACCATTTGCTGTATTAGTAATACTTGCAACAACAAATGCGGTAAACCTTACAGATGGAGTAGATGGATTATCTTCAAGTGTTTGTTCAATTATATTAGCATGTTTAACTGTAATTTCAATAATAAAAATAGTTCCTTCAGTATCGATAGTTGGAAGTATATCAGTTGGTGCAGTACTTGGATTTTTAATGTTTAATCTTCATCCAGCTAAAGTCATGATGGGAGATACAGGATCTTTATTTTTAGGAGGGTTAATCTCTTGTATTGCATTATATTTAAAGTTACCACTAATATTAATCGTTATTGCATTAATTCCAATTTTAGAAACATTATCTGTAATGCTTCAAGTATATTATTACAAAAAAACTGGTAATCGAATATTTAAAATGGCACCAATCCATCATCATTTTGAATTATCTGGATGGAATGAAAATAAAGTAGTTAGAGTTTTTTCAGTTATAACTTTATTGGTATGTATTTTAGGATTACTAATGGTATAAAGGAAGGGGAAAAAGTATTGATGGCGAAAAATAAAAAATTTTCAAGTTTTTTAGAAAATCCCATAGATTATACATTATTAATTACAGTTTTATTATTACTAACAATAGGATTAATAATGGTACTTTCAGCAAGTTCTCCAACATCACTTTCAGAAAGTGGCAATAGTTATAAGTATTTTATAAAACAAGGTATTTTTGCAATAATTGGTCTTGTATTAATGACTTTTATTTCAAATATTGATTATAGATTTTATAAAAAATTTTATAAAATTGCATATATAATTGCAATAGCATTGTTAGCTGCTGTTTTAGTAATTGGAAAGACAATTAATGGTGCCAAAAGATGGATTTTTATTACAAGTTCACTTTCTTTCCAACCTTCAGAAATAGTAAAGTTTTGTATGATAGTTTTTTTTGCAGGGATACTTACAAAAAACAGAGAAGATTTAAAATATCTTTTTAAAGGCTGGGCAAAGCATCTTATAATGTTGGTACCTATAATTGGATTATTAATTATAGAACCACATTTAAGTGCATCAGTTGTAATCATTGGAATAGTAGGAATAATGATGGTAGTTGCAGGATGTAAACTATGGCAAATCGTGGTACCTGCAATTGGAATTGGAATGCCAGCAACAGTAATTGCAGTATTAAAGGTTAAAAAATTTGCACATGCATTAGATAGAATGAAAACATTTATTGATCCATGGCAAGATAAATTGGGAGCAGGGTATCAAGTAATACAAAGTCTTTATGCTATTGGCTCAGGTGGGCTTTTTGGAGCAGGACTTGGTCAAAGCAAACAAAAATATTTATATTTACCAGAACCACAAAATGATTTTATTTTTTCAGTTTTAGCTGAGGAATTCGGCTTTATTGGATGCACATTTGTTATTATCTTATTTGCTGTATTTATTTGGAGAGGTATTTTAACTGCAATGAAAGCACCAGATATGTTTGGAAGCTTAGTTGCTGTAGGAATAACTGCTATGATTGGAATACAAGTTATTGTAAATATTGCTGTTGTAACATCTTCTATGCCTGCAACTGGAATGCCATTACCATTTTTTAGCTATGGAGGAACAGCTCTTGTAATTCTATTATGCCAAATTGGGGTATTACTTAACATATCTAGAGCAGGAAGAAGGAGTTAATTTATGAAAGTTCTTATAGCTGCTGCAGGTACAGCAGGTCATATTAATCCAGCAATATCAATTGCAAATATAATAAAAGAAAAAGAAAAAAATTCGAAAATTATTTTTCTTGGAACTACAAGAGGACTTGAAAATGACTTAGTACCTCGTGCTGGATATGAATTAAAAACAATTAGTGCATATGGATTAAGCAAAAGAATTTCAATTGATAATATTAGAAAAATGAGAAAAACTGTTAAAGGAATATTTGAAGCTAAAAAAATTGTAGAAGAATTTAAACCAGATATTGTGATTGGAACTGGCGGATATATATGTGGAGCAGCCGTGATTGCGGCAAATGCTTATAATATTCCTATATTGCTACATGAAAGTAATGCATTTCCAGGAAAAGCAGTTAAACTGGCAGCAAGAAGATGTAATACAATATTAGTGTCTTTTAAAGAGGCTCAAAACAAAATACCATTTTGCAAAAATGTTGTTTATACTGGAACACCTGTAAAAATAAAAAAGCGAAATTTTACAACAAATGAAAGACAAGAAATAATTAAATCTACAGGTTTAGTAGCTGAAAAACCAATAGTTCTTATTTTTGGAGGAAGTCAAGGTGCTCAAAAAATAAATGATGCAATATGCGAAATAATAGAAAACAAAAATAATAAGGATTATCAAATAATATGGGCAGCAGGACCAAAACAATATGATATAATTAAAAGTAGGTTGTTAAGACAAAATATAGATATAAATAATATAAAGAATTGTAAGGTATATCCATATATATACAATATGGAAGAAATTGAAAACATTTCAGATTTAATTGTATCCAGAAGTGGGGCTATGACAATTACTGAAATTGCAAATCTTTCTAAACCTTCAATCTTAATACCATTACCTAATGTAAGTAATGATCATCAAATGTATAATGCAAAAGTTCTAGAGAAAGTCGGTGCTTCGATTATAATAAAAAATAATGAGCTTATAGGAACAAAATTACATAATCAAATCGAAAAAATAGTATTAGATAAGAAAAAATGTGAACAAATGGGAAAAAATGCATATACTTTAGCCAATAAAGATGTAGAAGAAAAAATATATGCTGAGATAAAAAAGCTACTATAATAACTAATAAAGAAAAATTACATATAATTTAAATATGAGGAAGGAGATATGAAGCAAAATATCCTACTTCTATGTTACATATAGTAGTATATTTCAATAAATAGTTTAGAAAGAAGGAACTGATTTGTTTAAAAAAAACACGCCATTAAAAATAGTATTGATTATTTTTATTACAGAAATAATTATTTTAGTAGGATTGCGGAATTTTTATACAATCGAATTTAGGCGAAATTCATAATGAAATTAATTCAGAATCAATTACAAGCCTAAATCAAACAGATATAATGATTCAACAATTGTCTAAAAATTTAGATATAATATTAATTATTGCTAGTATCTTATTTGTTATAATTGCAATTATACTAAGTATATATATGTCAAGAGTAATTGTATATCCATTAAATAAATTTTTAAAGAGTAAAGATGAGGAAAAGTCAACAGAGCAAATAGAACTTAGAAAAATATTACTACATACCACAGAAGGAATCATTGCATTCGATAGAGAAGGAAAGATAGCTCTTATAAATCCTGCAGCTAAAAAACTATTAAAGATTTCGCCTGAAGATAATTCTTTTGAAGATATTTTTCATAAATTTGATAAAAACATTAATATGGAAAAAATAATATATCTAGATAACTGGACATCAACAACACAAAAGGTATCAGTTGATGGAATTTCTTTAAATGTATTATTTTCACCATTTAGAGATAAAAAAGATATACCAGCGGGAGTAATTGCGTTTATTCCAGATATAATAGAGCATGAAAGATTAGATAATATGAGAAAAGAATTTGTAGCTGATGTTTCACATGAGCTAAAGACACCAATAACATCAATTATGGGATATAGCGATACATTGTTAGAGGGAGAATATGATCAAGAAACTCAAAAAGAGTTCTTAGGAGTAATTGCTTCAGAAGCAAGACGTATGGCAAAATTAGTTACAGATTTATTAGAACTTTCTAGAATAGATAATAATAAAAAGAAGCTAAAAAAAGAAAGTTTCGACTTAGGAAAAATGGTTAAAGAAAGTCAGGCAAAGCTTGCAATTGAAATAAAGAAAAAGAATCACCAAGTAGAAAATTTTGTAACAGCTGATGTACCACCTGTATTTGCTGATAAAGATGATATTCAAAGAGTTGTGTTAAATATTTTAACAAATAGTATAAAATATACACCAGAAGGTGGATTAATAAAAATATATGTAGGTTTTGTTTATAATGATGCATATATAAAGATTATAGATAATGGGATTGGTATTCCAGAAGAAGATTTAAATAGAATTTTTGAACGCTTCTATAGAGTGGATAAAGCCAGAAGTAGGGAATTTGGTGGTAGTGGATTAGGCCTTGCAATAGCTAAAGAAATTCTAGATAAAAATGGGGGAAGTATTGATATAAAGAGTAAAGTTGGAGTAGGTACAGAAGTTGTAATCAAAGTTCCAACAAAAGAGTAAAAGCCATTTAAATATAAAAAAAAGAAATCGAAAGCATAGCTTTTCGATTTCTTTTTTTTAGTTTTCATCATTATTTTTTTTAAAGTTAACAACTATTGCATCTTCATTATCAAATAAATATTTAGATGAACTATCCGCTTGAATTGGGCTATCTTCTCCATCTGTAGGATCTTTAAACATAGCATTTCTTGGATTAAATTTTTTGCCTTTTTGAGGTCTTCCAGCTTCATCAGAAATGGCAGTGCCTGAAATGTATTTTGAAAAATCGTAATTTTTACCTTTGTGTTTTTCTTTATATTTGGAAGGTACAAAGTTAATTATACCATCACTATTTTTTGGAGTTCCACTATCACTAACAATTTTATAAGCACATTTATTATCCGTATAGAACTGCATATTTCCTGCTAAAATTTTATCCTTCCAATCATATTTAACATCAGAAACTTTAGGTGACATTTCTCCAGTAGGTCCCTTAGAACTGTCAAAATCAAGTTTATATTGCCATTGCATCCATTGCCCAATTTCTTTTTGCCACCAATCCAATTCTTCAATAGGAGCAGCACCACCAGTAAATACTTTACTTGAGCAGTTTGTAAGAACAGTACTATTATAACGAGATTTTGTAGTTGTATTTTTATCATTTGTTAGCATAGAAATACTTTGAGCAGAAATTGTTGTTCCAACACAATACTTTCTATACATTGTAAAGATAGTTTCTGTATAGTTATTTAGGTAATCAGGGAATTCATCAATATATAGATAGTGAGGAATTCTAGATTTTTCATTTCCAGGTCTTCTAAGTACAGCATTTTGCATTGAAAGTAGGAAGAAAAATCCTAGGGCAGTACTTGTAAATCTACCAACTTCGCCGCGACGAGTACATATAAATATAAATTCACCATTTGCTAATGCATCATCAAAATTAATATTATTTTGTCTATTACATAAAATACTTTTTATTTTTGACATTCTAAGAAGGTTTTCTAATCTACTACCTACTACAAGTGCATATTCTTGCATTTTTTCTAATCCAATAGAGTTTGGATAAAAGTTTCTTTCTAAATAGGTAATTAAAAAATCATATTCATGAGAAAGTTCTTCATCAGTTTTAAGTATTTCACACATTTTTTGGATAGTATCAAAATGATTTATCATATTAAGTAAATCTTCCATATTAGGTAAGACACCATCATGCATTTTTGGATAAATAAGTTTTAATAAGATGCTTAAATTTTCCAATATTTGTATCGTAATATTTTCAGATACTTCTTCGGATTCATGACGTTGAATAGCTTCCAAAGTATAAGATATTGTTGTTGCAATTTTGTTTGGATCATCATATATAAAAGGATTTAATCCCTTTTCATTAGGTACATTTGGGTCTATTAATGTATATTTTACATTGTAATTATTGCATATTTCTATCATATTTTCGATACTCTCATTATCAGGAGATAGATATGTTAAACCGATATTTCTATAAACAGTTTGAGGCATATCTGAAAGTATCATTTTTTTCATAAATGTTTTAAATATTACCTCTTTACCAAAAGCAGGGGAAAGCATATTTAGGTTGAAATTTTCGTTTAAGTATTCATTACTATATGGATTATTTATGCTTGCAATTCCAGTTTTTAAAGCTGTAAATCCAAGTTCTTTTGAAGCTTCTTTAAAGAAATATTTTTTTTCTATATCTTGAGCAATCATTGGTTCAAAAATTCTTGCTGTTTTACCAGTACCAGTACCACCACAAACGAGAAGTGAACGATATCTACAAGATTCTCCAAATACTACTTTTTGACCTGTGTAAAAATCATAAGTAAAACTTACATCACACATATATGAGTTATGTTTTATAGATCCATCTGATAAATCAATTCCTTGATAATCCCAAATTGATTTAGTTAATTCAGTAGAGTCATTTATTCCCATTAAAATACGATTTCTAACAAAAGGATAAACAGTTGTTAAAGGTAAATATATAGCAATAGCTGAAAAAGCATGTCTTACCATACTTGGAAATTGAGTTATTATATTTGAGTAATTTGGAACTGATAAAAACAATAACCAAAGACCTTGATTAGTCCATTGTATAACCATTGACATAGCAATAATATATAATGCAGCAAAGTATATATATGAAATAGTAGTCTTTTTTTGTTTATTATCACAAAAACTTGACTTTGGAGCAAAAGCAAATGCAAGAGCCGGACAAACAAGCGCAAAAGAATATTTAATTGGTCCCCAATATGCCGAGGAAACACCAGTAAAAATTAGAAGCAACATTTCTACTACTCTATCTATACAAATGTAAAAGGAAATTAATGTTAGAATAAATGTAAAAAATGTATTTCTACTAACATTTAATCTCTTTAATAAACTATCAATTAATTTCATTGGTGCATTTTTAATTGTAACTAATATTCCCATAATTTTTTCCTTTTTAAATATTATATACCTATATTATCCTACAAAATCAAGAAAAAAACAAGAGTTTTTTGAAAAAAAGTATTGACAAAAATAAAAAAAAATTGTAAAATATAATTCGTTACAAGAAGAAGTATCCACTTCTCACCTTAACTATTAGGAAAAGGTTTGAAATTTAATAAATATTTTTATTTATTTTTGTGGATTAAAAGACTTATCTTGTAATATAGAAAAGTCTTTTTTGTTTATACTCTAAGGAAGTAATTGCTGAAGACGATAGACTTGATGTAGAGGATAAATATGCGAATATTACAAATTCTAATATCTTAGATGTATAGAATTTGTCAATCTGTAATTTTTAGGAGGTGTTTTAACATAAAACAAGAATTACCAATAAATGAAAAAATAAGAGCTAAAGAGGTTCAATTAATAAGTGACAATGGGGAAAAACTTGGAGTAGTAAATTTTAGAAGTGCTCTAGAAATGGCTCAAGAAAAAAAGTTAGATTTAGTTTTAGTTGCGCCACAAGCTAATCCACCAGTTTGTAAAATAATGAACTATGGAAAATATAAATTCGAACAGGCAAAAAAAGAAAAAGAAGCTAAAAAGAAACAGAAAGCAGTTGAAATTAAAGAAATTAGAATTACTCCAAACATTGAAGAACATGATTTTGGATTTAAAGCAAAAAATGCAAGAAAATTTATTGAAGATGGTAATAAACTTAAAATTACTGTTAGGTTTAGAGGAAGAGAAGTTAATAATTCTCACCTTGGAGAAGAAGTTTTAAATAAATTTATTGAAAATCTATCAGACATAGCAAATGTTGACAGAGCTCCAAAACTTGAAGGTAGAAATATGTTTATTATGCTATCAAAAAAATAATATTTAAGTTAATTATGCAAAAATTGCGTAAGATATAAATAAAAATTGAAAGGAGTTAATGCAAAATGCCAAAAATGAAAACAAATAAAGCTGCTAAAAAAAGATATAGTTTAACAGCTACAGGAAAAGTAAAAAGAACAACAGCTGGTAGAAGACATTTATTAGCAAATAAAACAAAAAGACAAAAATTAACAAGTAGACGTCCAGGATCTTATGCTGACAAAACTTGTGAAAATACAATTAAGAAATTATTACCATATGGTAACTAGAATTTGGAAAGGAGAACTAAAAAATGGCAAGAGTAAAAACTGCAATGATTACAAGAAGAAGACATAAAAAAGTATTAAAACAAGCTAAAGGATATTTTGGTGCAAAACATTATAGATTTAGAAATGCAAATCAAGCTGTATTAAAATCTTTATCATATAGCTATGTTGGAAGAAAAGATAAAAAGAGCAATTTCAGAAAATTATGGATTGCAAGAATAAATGCTGCAGCTAGAATGAATGGAATTACATATAGCAAATTAATAGCAGGTCTAAAAAAAGCAAATGTTACAATTAATAGAAAAATGTTAGCTGAAATAGCAGTTTCAGATGAAAAAGCATTTGCAGAAATAGCAAAAATAGCAAAAAATGCATAAGTTAAAATACGGATTTGAAATTTTTTAAAGCGTAAAGTTTTATAAAATCTTAACTCCGTTTTTTTGTTTTATTATATTGAAGAGGAACAAATATGAGTCAAATTTTAATTAAAAATGCAAATCTGATATCAATGAGTGAAAATAAAGAAAAAATAATATATGGAATTGATGTTTTAATAGAAAATAATCTGATTAAAAAAATAGAAAAAAATATAAATGAAAATGTAGATAAAATAATAGATGCAACTGGAAAATTTCTTATTCCAGGATTGATCAATACACATGCACATATTCCAATGAGCATTTTTAGAGAAACAGTAGATGGATATAAAACACAAGAATGGCTTGAGAAGAAAATATGGCCAATGGAAGAAAAACTTACAGAAGAAGATGCCTACAATGCATCAATGTTATCATATATTGAAATGATAAAAAATGGAACTACAACAATTAATGATATGTATTATCTACAAAATGCAACATTAAAAGGGGCAATAGATTCTGGAATTAGATTACAAATTACTAGAACATTAATGGATATTGATGGTTCTGGGGAAAAAAGAATAAATGAATTAGAAGATTTTTTACAAAAGTATACTAATATAAATGAAAGAGTTTCTTTTAATGTTGGAATTCATGGTTTATACACAAATAGTGAAGAATATGTGCAAAGAGGTATCAAAATTGCAAAAAAATATGAATTACCTATAAATTTACATTTTGCTGAAAATTTTCAAGAAGTAAAAGATATAAAGAAAATATATAATGTAGAAAGTCCGGTTGATGTTATAGAAAAATATTTTAAAAATGTGCATTTAATATTAGCACATTGTGTAAAACTTTTAGATGAAGAAATTGAAAGACTTTCAAAATTAAAGGTTTATGTTTCTCATTGTCCAATTAGTAATTTAAGATTAGGATGTGGAATTGCAAATGTATTAAAAATGCTTGAAAATAATCTGTGTATTTCATTAGGAACAGATGGACAAGGTAGTGGAAGTAATTTAGATATGTTTGAAACAATGAAATTTACAGCACTTTTACAAAAAGGAATTTTAGAAGATCCAACTCAAATAACATCTTATGAAGTACTAAAAATGGCAACTATAAATGGTGCTAAAACATTAGGATTAGAAAACAAAATTGGAACAATTGAACAAGGAAAAATTGCAGATTTATTAATACTAGATTTAGATATGCCAAATACTAGACCTATAAATGATATATTCTCTCAAATTGTTTATAATGTAAAGGGAATAAATGTTGATTCAACGATTATAAATGGTAAAGTGTTAATGGAAAATAGGAAGCTTCAAATAGAAGTAAATGAGAAAGAGATAATTAGAAAGTGTGAAGATATAATTAATAGGATAAATAAGATATAGAGTGACAACGGTACCGGTTCTTTTTGTCATCTTTTTTAGAAGAAATATTCTAATTTTGTAGAATATTTCTTTTTTTCTACAGCACAAAGTGACAAATTTTTTAAATAAAAGGTGCTACAATACATTCAGGTGAGAATATGACTATTTACTTGGATGTTATTTTTTTGGAAAATTTAATATTAAATTTTCTAATTTTATATGCAGTTGGAATAGAAACAAAATCAAAAGTAAAGTTCGTAAGAATAGTTGTATCAAGTGTTGTTGGAAGTGCTTATACTGTATTACTTTATATGATTAACAACGACTTCTTTCATAGCATTATTATGAAAATATTGTTGTCGCTTGTAATGAATTATATTGCTTATAAAACAAATAAAATAAAAGAGATATTAAAAAAAATAGTTTATTTTTATCTGACATCATTTGTATTTGGAGGGGGAGCTCTAGCTCTAATTTATGTTGTAAATACAGGGAAGATTTCAATACATAATGGTGTAATATCTGGAAAATACACGCTTCTAACTATTATGATAGGTGTAATAGTATCATTTATTGTGATAATCATTTCATTTAAATTGATAAAAAATAAAATAACCAAAAAAGATCTAGTATGCAATATAAAAATAATAGTAAATGATAAACAGATTCAAACAAAAGCATTAATAGATACTGGCAATTTTTTAAAAGAACCAATTACAAATATACCAGTAATTGTAGCAGAACATAAATTATTAAAAAATATAATTTCTGATGAAATATTGGAAAATATTGAAAATATATTGGGAGGTGATTTAAAAAATATTTCAGAAACCACTAAAAATGAATATTTATCAAAAATGAAAATAATACCATTTTCATCATTAGGAAAACAAAATGGAATATTATTAGGAATAAAAGCACAAGAAGCTATTATAGAACAAAATGAAGAAACAAAAAAAATAAAAAAAGTAATAATAGGATTATATAATAAAAAAATTAGTTACAAAGGAGAATATCATGCATTGATTGGGGTTGTGCCATAAGTAAGGACCGTCCCCAAATGAAAAAGAAAGGAAAGATGTCAAATGAATATTTTAAATCTTGTTAAAAATAATATTAATTCTATTTATGTAAAATACATAAAAAATGAAGATTTCATAGAAGAACCTATTTTTTACATAGCAGGTGCACAAACACTGCCACCACCACTTCCAAAAGAAGAAGAACAGCATTACATTGAAGAATTAACTAAAAAAGATAATTTAGAAGCAAGACAAATACTAATAGAACGAAATTTAAGGTTAGTAGTTTATATTGCAAAAAAATTTGAAAATACTGGAATAGGAATTGAAGATTTAATATCCATAGGTACAATAGGTTTAGCAAAAGGAGTAAATACATTTAAATCTGATAAAAACATAAAACTTGCAACTTATGCATCTAGATGTATTGAAAATGAAATTTTAATGTATTTGAGAAGAACAAATAAAATAAAAGGGGAAGTGTCTTTAGATGAACCATTAAATAAAGATGCAGATGGCAATGAATTGCTTTTATCTGATGTATTGGGAACTGATGAAGATATAACATCTAGAAATATAGAAGACGAAGTAGATAAAAGATTATTAAAGGCATCAATAAATAAATTAACTGCAAGAGAAAAAAATATTATGGAAATGAGATTCGGATTAAAAACTGATGGTAATGAAAAAACTCAAAAGGAAGTTGCAGATGAATTACGGAATTTCACAAAGCTATATATCAAGATTAGAAAAAAAGATAATAAAAAAAATGAGAAAAGAAATAATGAGTAAAACGCGGATAAATGTACAATTAAATACTTGTTTTTTAAAAAATGATATAGTAGAATATAGTAAAAAACGAAGGAGTATAAATAATTATGATGAGTAATATAAAAATAACAAAAAACATTTATGAAGCTAACTGTATAACACATAGTGGAACATTTCATGCAGATGAAATATTTGCAACACTGATATTATCTAAAATATTGCCAGAAATAGAATTAATACGTGTTCAAGAATTTAGAGATAACCCAAAAGATAATGTTTTAGTATATGATATTGGAGCTGGAAAATATGATCATCATCAATTGGGTGGAAACGGTCAAAGACAAAATGGTATAAAATACGCAGCATGTGGTTTAATTTGGAAAGAATTTGGAAGAAAATTATTAGAAAAATATAATGTTGAAGATATAGAGTATACTTGGGATTATATTGATAAAAATCTTATACAATTTATAGATTCAAATGATAATGGTCAACTTCCAAAACTGCAAACAGATTATAGAAATGTACATCTTTCTTATATAATTGGATTATTTAATTCTAAATGGGATAAAGAGGATGATAATGACGATAATTTTATGAGGGCATTAGAAATAGCAAATACCATATTTGATGAATTTTTGACAGATGCTTTCTCAAAAATGAAAGCCAAAAAAATAGTAGATAAAGCAATAGATGAATCAAAAGATGGAATAGTAATACTTGAAAAATATGTTCCATGGAAAGATTTTATAGTAAACTCTGAAAAAGAAAAAGCGAAAGATATAAACTATGTTGTTTTTCCTTCAAAAAGAGGAGGATATTGTGTGTATGCAGTTCCAGTAGAAATAGGAAGTTTTGAAAATAGAAAGTCATTACCACAAAGTTGGAGAGGAAAAAGAGATGAAGAACTGCAAAAAGTAACAGGTGTAAAAACTGCACGTTTTTGCCATAATGCTGGTTTTATTTGCAGTTGCGAAACATTAGAAGACGCAATAGTTTTAGCACATTTAGCGACACATTTTTCATTGGGGACTGTCCCGTTTGGCAAATGGGACAGGTCTTGACATATTAAAAAAATAGCAATACAATAAAAGAAAAATTAAGGAGGTATAGATTATGTTAGTTACAACAAAGGATATGTTTGAAAAATCAATGAAAGAGGGTTTTGCAATAGGTGCATTTAATGTAAATAATATGGAAATAATACAAGCTATTGTAGATGCAGCTGCTGAAGAGCATTCACCAGTAATATTACAAGCATCTTCAAGTGCAATTAAATATGCTAGAATTAATTATTTAATGAAAATGGTAGAAGCAGCATGCGAAGAGCATCCAGAAATACCAATTGCAATTCATTTAGACCATGGACCAGATTTTGAAACAGCTAAAATGTGTATTGATAATGGGTTTACATCTGTAATGATAGATGGTTCAAAATATAGTTTTGAAGAAAATGCAAGACTTACAAAGCAAGTTGTAGAATATGCTCATTCAAAAGGAGTTATGGTAGAGGCTGAAATTGGTAAACTTGCAGGTATTGAAGATGATGTTAATGTTTCCGAAGGAGATGCAATTTATACTGATCCTGCTGATGCAGAGAGATTTGTTAAAGAAACAGGATGTGATTCTTTAGCAATAGCAATTGGGACAAGCCATGGAGCATATAAATTTAAAGGAGAAGCTAAACTTCGCTTTGATATTTTAAAGCAAGTTAAAGAAAGAATTCCAAATACACCAATTGTTTTACATGGGGCGTCAACAGTTATTCCGGAATTAGTTGAACAATGTAATAAATATGGTGCTAATATTCCAGGAGCAAAAGGTGTGCCTGATGATATACTTCATACTGCATCAATTTCAGGAGTATCAAAAATTAATGTTGATACAGATTTAAGACTAGCATTGACTGCTGGAATTAGAAAAGTATTTGTGGAAGAGCCATCTGCATTTGACCCAAGAAAGTATCTAACACCTGCTAGAGAATTAATAAAACAGACAGTACAGCATAAGATTAGAGATGTTTTTGGATCATCTAATAAAGCATAGTAGGGTTAAAAAATAATTACAATTTTAACTGTGTTAAAGCCTATTCAAAACGCGGTTACGTACACTACGTACGTGCCCTTGCCTTTTAAATAGGCTTTGCCTTGTTAAAATTTAATTATTTTTCAACGGGAAATATGAACTTGCTTTTTGATTTACGCTTCGGCGTTTGCGTAACATTTTGCCTAGCATTATAGCCTTTTTTTTGCTCTTGATAGAAATATTTTAATTATTATGAAAAGAGTATATATAGATTTCTTTCGCCAAGTGATTGAAAATAATATATATACCCTTTTATTAAATAAAAAATTTTTAGTAATTTCCTTTTAATGCTATTGCAATTCTTCGCTCTGCATCTTTTTTTGCAATAGTTTCACGCTTATCATATAGTTTTTTACCTTTACCGATTCCAAGCTCTAATTTAACAAGACTTCCCTTAAAATAAATGGAGATAGGGATTAAAGAGTATCCTTTTGTTTGAACTTTTCCAATTAATTTATTAATTTCAGATTTATTTAGTAATAATTTTTTATCTCTTAATGGATCTTTATTATAGATATTTCCAAATTCATATGGAGAGATATGCATTCCTATAACAAAACATTCACCATTGTAAATTTTAGCAAAAGAATCTTTAAGATTTACTTTTCTTTTTCTTATGGATTTTATTTCAGTTCCATATAGTACAATACCACATTCGATTTTTTCTATAATTTCGTAGTTATGATATACATTTGGATTTTTAGCAATAGTTTTCATTTTTTCCATTTGTCTAGCCCTTTCAAAATTTTTATTTTTATCAATTAAAGTTATATTTATAATTTATGAAATTTCGAATGTGATTGGAGGTCGTGTCAGAGAGAGTTAGTTTTAATAAATTGAGGAAGCGCTGGCTTGCGAAGCAAGAGCAGTGAGAGGCTCGGTTTATTAAAATTTACTCTCTCTAGAGACCGTATTGAGCCGAGAAATTGAATAAATTATAAATATAACTCTAATTAATATAGATAATAAAATAATACAATAAAATTATTTTACTGTTCACGGCTTAATAAATATATATTTTATCATTCCATTTTTAAATATATATTTATTAAGCTGTGAATTGTAATAAAATTATATCATTTTGCTAGAAAAAAGTCAAAAACCATTGCGAAATTTTAAATTTTGTGGTTTAATACATAGAGAATTAGAAAAGAGGAACTATTATGTCATCAAATTTATTAAAAAATGCTATAAAACATACGATATTAGTTACCAAACATAAATGGTTAGTTTTTAAATTCTGTTGTAAATTAGGAATGCCAATTAGAGGGTTAATGCATGATATGTCAAAATTTTCTCCTGTAGAGTTCTTTGAAAGTATAAAGTATTACGATGGAAAAGCAACTCCTATAGAATTCTGTAAAAAAGATAAAGGGTATTCTTTATCTTGGCTTCATCATAAAGGTAGAAATAAACATCATGATTCATATTGGGTAGATTTAAGTGCACCACAGGCGGCACCTGTAATTCCATATAAATATGTTATAGAAATGCTTTGTGATAAATTATCTGCAAGTATTACATATAATGGTAAAGATTGGACAAACTCATCTGAATATGATTATTGGCAAATTGAAAAAACAAGGATTATTTTGAATCCAAAAGTTGAAAATTTTTTATCAGCTGTTATTACAGAAATTAAAGATAATGGGATTGATAAGGTCCTAACAAAAAAACATTTAAAAGAACAATATAAAAAATATTGCATAGATGATACTAGAGAGTATAAATATGTTTTTCATGGCCAATGGCAGGAGGTTGGGAAATAATTACAATTTTGGCTGTGTTAAAGTTTATTTAAAACGCGGTTACATACACCACGTATGCGCCCTTGCCTTTTAAATAAACTTTGCCTTGCCAAAATTTAATTCTTTCCCAACCTAGGTTGAAAAATAATGGCCATCTTGCGTTGTTAAAAATTTTTTATGGAGGTAGTGTGTTATGAAAGATGAGAAAATTGCAACTCGTCAAAGTTATGGAGAAAAGCTAGAAGAGTTAGGAAGCAAATATAATGATATTGTTGTATTTGATGCAGATTTAGCAGGTGCAACTAAAACTTCTATATTTGCAAAAAGTTATCCAGACAGATTTTTTGATATGGGAATTGCAGAAGCAGATATGGTTTCTACTGCTGCTGGTATGGCAACTTGTGGAAAGGTTCCATATGTTAGTACATTTGCAATGTTTGCTGCTGGAAGAGCTTATGACCAAATAAGAAATAGTGTATGTTATCCAAATTTAAATGTAAAAATATGTGCAACTCATGCCGGAATAACAGTTGGGGAAGATGGAGCAACACATCAAATGCTTGAAGATTTAGCATTAATGAGAGTTATTCCAAATATGACAGTAATTTCTCCTTCAGATGATACTCAAACAAGATGGGCTGTTGAAGAAGCATATAAAATAAAAGGTCCTGTATATATAAGACTTTCTCGTCTTGCCACACCTGTAATATATGAAGAAACCCAAAAATTTGAAATAGGAAAAATGGTTCAAATTGGAGAGGGAACTGATGCGTGCTTATTTGCATCTGGAGATGTTGTTGCAGAAGCTATAAAAGCACAAGAAATTTTATCAGAAAAAGGAATAAATGTTAGAGTAATTGATGTTCATACAATTAAGCCAATAGATGAAGAAATGATTATTAAATGCGCAAAAGAAACAAAAAGACTAATTTCAATTGAAGATCATAATATAATAGGTGGACTTGGTTCTGCAATTGCAGAGGTTTTAACTTCTAAGTGTCCAACTAAATTAGAACGCATAGGAATAAAAGATCATTTTGGAAGATCTGCAAGTGCAAAAGAATTATTACATTATTATGGTTTAGATGCAGAGGGAATAGTAAAATTGTTTTAAAAATACTAGCTACATAACATGACTGACAAATGGAGGTAATATATAAAGTCAAGTTAAAATAATAAAAGAATAAATTAAGAATTGTCAAAAACGAGTATTGCTATGCTGAGGCTGTTCGAACTTTAGTGAGTTACAGCGTCAGTATGCGTTAGCTGGCAAAAATTTATGAAAAAACCGGAGCGTACGTGGTGTACGTGAGGATTTTTGAATAAATTTTTAACAATGCAAGACGAAGTTTTTCACAATTCGGAGGAGGAAATCATGTCAGTATCAAAAGAAGAACTGCTACACATTGCTGACTTATCAAGTTTAGAACTAAGGGAAGAAGAAATACAAAATTATTTAGAAAACTTTCAGGAGATTATTGATTTTTCAAATGTAATTAATAATGCTCCTGTTGAAGATTTAGATATTACAATAGGAATTAATGAATCTAAAAATAGATTTAGAAAAGATGAAGTTAAAGAATTTGAAGATACAGCTGCTTTGCTTGCAAATGGACAAGAGATTCAGCAGAATATGTATAAGTTACCGAAGGTTGTACAATAGAAGTCAGAGGTAGAAAGTAGGAGGTAGGAAGTAATGAATATCACAGATTTAACAGTTCACGAATTACAAGAAAAATTAAAAAATAAAGAATTAACAGTTACTGAAATTACTGAAGCATATTGCAACCGAATTGAAGAAAAAGAAAAAGATATAGATAGCTTTAATACAATATATTTAGAAGAAGCAAAAAATCAAGCAAAAACAATCCAAGAAAAAATAAATAATGGAGAAATAACTGGAGAATATGCTGGAATTCCTATAGGAATAAAAGATAACATATGTGTTAAAGGAACAAGGACAACTTGTAGTTCAAAAATGCTTGAAAACTTTATTGCTCCATATTCTGCAACAGTTGCTGAAAAGTTAAATGCTGAAAATATTATTACACTTGGAAAAACAAATATGGATGAATTTGCAATGGGAACATCAACAGAGAACTCAGCATTTAAAATCACTAAAAATCCTTGGGATTTAACAAGAGTACCAGGAGGAAGCTCTGGAGGTTCGGCTGCCGCGGTTGCTGCAAATTTAGTTCCTTGGGCTTTAGGTTCAGATACTGGGGGAAGTATTCGTCAACCAGCTTCACTTTGTGGAATAGTAGGTTTAAAGCCAACTTATGGATTAGTTTCAAGATATGGATTAATTGCATATGCTTCAAGTTTAGATCAGATAGGGGCACTTACAAAAGATGTAAGAGATTCTGCTAAATTATTAACACTAATTGCAGGAAAAGATGAAAAAGAT
>ODAJ014738105.1_pt1 | contig 28186 bp, 23 predicted proteins | sample 1539241 | NCBI WGS metagenome assembly ODAJ01 (sample SAMN02144231, study PRJEB22623) | gut metagenome | biome: sheep rumen | host: Ovis aries | place: New Zealand
TATGCGGAACCGCTTGTACGGTGGTGTGAGAGGACAAGTGAACACGAAAAGAGGTGAACACCTCTGATTAGTGTTCACCTCCTACTCGATCGTACTAAGGTGTAGTCTATTTGATTACAATCTTCTTACCGTCCTTAATATATATACCAGGTTGAGGTGTCACATTATCAGGTATCCTTATGCCTGTCAGCGTAAATAGGCCTTCTTTTTCTTTAGAAACGTCCTCAGCCTTAATAGTCGTAATACCTGTTCCGCTCTCTGTCATGATATCAGCAGAACCTGATGGAACGGCTAGATAGGCCTTGTTGGCTTTCAAGTACTTTTCCTCGAATAAGTCACTGGCAGATGCCTTGACAAATGCAAGTTTTCCATTGTCTGAGCCAATCACACGCATCTTTGTAGGATCGTATAATGTGACAGTTGTAAATCTCAGTTTTGTCGTAGCACAATATACACCTCCCAGTTTGTTGCCGCTGACTGCAGAACCTCCCGATGTAACAGGTTCGATCTTGTTGCTTGCGGGATCGTTGGATGAGCACTTTACAATGACAGGGGTTTTAGCAGGAATGATGCCAGATATCTCCTTGAGTGTAAACTTGCTTCCACTGGCTTCACTGATATAGTATGCTTTCATACCGCTTGAGGCCAATTTGAATGCAAAGCCGGCAAAAATGGTTCCATAGTATGCACCGTCTGCCTCCACATCTGGTTTGATGCCGATGTAATTATCTCCAGTATTCACAGCTACAGGAATCCAGTTGCTGACATTATCTTCTGCTCCTGTAGCTAACACTGATTCGTCGGCAGTTTTACTAGGCGAGTTGTCGCCTAAGGTCACTGTGACTCCCTTATACGTTCCGCTTGCCTTATACGAACCGTCTCCGTTTGGCGTAAGTGTCGCGTTAAGCTTTCCTCCTGTCAGTGTGCTCAGACTTGAGCCTTGTCCTTCCAAATCATACTGGTTTCCACTGATGTTACGAATATAAACCACGCAAGAAGGATCGGTTCTGACGTTGTCCCATGACTTAAAGGCTTTAAGTCCGCCAAGTGTTTTCCTGCCTCCTGCTTCTATTGATATGTTATAATGATTCTTATCATTGTCAGCGATACTGATATATCGTTCCGTGTAGGCATTCTTTACATAGTAGAATCCATCGGCAATCTGTGCCTTGATGCCTGTCAGGAAGAAAGTTAGGAATAATATCGAAGTAAAAGTCTTCTTCATAAGCTAATTGTTTGTATTGTTAATTTAAAAGCCCAGCCCCATTCTGGGACCGGGCTTAAAAGTCACTTATATTTGTGTTATTACTTCACAACCTCAGCGATACAGATTGATACACGGTTGCTATCGTTGTCTGAGAACGGCTGAACGCGTGCACCCTTGCTGTCGTAGCTGATACGGTCAGCAGGAATACCATACTTCTCAGTCAGCATCTTAACAACGGCGTCAGCACGCTGTGCAGCGAGGCGGTCGTTGATCTTGTCATTACCAGTACCAGCATCTGCATAACCGGTAACCATTACCTTAGCAGTCTGGTTCTGACGCATGTAGTCAACGATATCCTTCACCTTCTGCTCCTCAGTGTCGCGGATGTTGGTCTTGTTGATCAGGAAGAATACATCACGACGGAGAGGCTCGATAACGGGCTCTGGGCATGGTGCCTCAACAACCTTCTCAACAATCTTCTCAACATACTCGATGCGTGGAGCGGGCTCGGGGATGAACTTCGTAGAGTAGGTGGGACCGAGAGCAATCTTCACACCTGCGAGCAGGTTGATATAAGAGTCTGCGTTACCAGCCTTTTTGAAGTTGAACTTGTCACCGAGGAAGTTTGCATTGGCCTCAAGACCAATCTTAACAGCGTCGCTTACCTTAACGTCCATAGTCAGACCAGCCTGTCCGAAGAACAATGTGGCAGCCTTCATATAGTCATCAGGCATTGGAGTCCAATTGTAAGTAGATGTAGCTGCGATGTTCTCAATCTTAGACTTTACTGCGTTCACATCATCACTTGCCTTTGAGCGGAAGTTCAGACCTGCGCCGATGAATGCGCCGAAGCTAACAACACGGTTGGGGTTGAAACCTGCGATGATATTAGACAAATCGAATGTCAGGTCGATTGCAGGTGCGAAATAAGTAAACTTGTAGTTCAGATCCTGACCTGCGCCTACTTTATCCTCATCGTAGCCACCTCTGCCCTGCCATGCATTGAGAGCCAGACGAGCACCCATATTCTTAGAGAACTGATAACCTACGGCACCCTGTATAGTCGGAGAAATCAGCTTACTGAACTTTGTCTCACCAACAGTGTAGTTTGCACCACCCTGAAGCTGGATATACCAGTGCGGCTCGAAGACGTATTCTGTCGTGCCCTTCTGCTCTTGAGCAGATGCTGAGAGCACGCCCATCAGCATCAGGCAAGACAATATTGCTTTCTTCATTTTCATATTCTGTTACTTAATTGATTTTTAAACCTTCAGATGTTATTACTTAACTGTTACAGTGTGCACCTTGTTGACAATGTTACCATAGTAGTCAACACAGCTCAGAACTACTCTATAAACACCAGCTCTCGGGAACTCGAGTGCAAAGTACTGAGTGCTGCCAGGTACAGTAGCCTGCTGGCGAACCTTACCGTTCTCGGTATCAACAACTGCGATGTACTTCTCATAGGCAGGAGCAAGCAGCTCTTCTGTCGGAGAGGTCATCATGATTTCCAGTGTACCAGCGCCTTCCAGTGTGGTGTTGTCAGTCATGCGGAAAATCTCACCGTTAGCACCGTTGCAGAGAATGATAGGAGAAATGGCACGGGTCAGCTGGTGGTTGTTCAGCTTGTTTACGATGTAGTTTGCACCCTTCTCAAGATAGGTGTTAACCTTTGAAGCCATCTTAGTAGCACCAACCTTCTCACCAATCTTTGTAACAACCTTCTCTACGTCAGAGAGCTGCTCTGTAGGAACGGCAGCGTTTTTCTCATAATTCCAGAATGCGGTGTAAGCCAGAGGAGCAACTGCTGTTACTGCAATATCCAGCTTAGTCTGCTTCATGATGTACTCAGAACCATCATCCATCACCTTGCTCAGAACAAGACGGTGAGGAGAGTATGATGCGTTGTCCGGATCGCTGTTGTTAGCGCTCATCTTGCCGCTGTAGAAATTGATCAGGATTCTTGCTGCAGCACGACCGATGGTCTTAATCGCCTCATCCTTTGTCTCATAAGGTCTGCCAGCCTTAATCTCTTCCCAAGCTGCCTTGAAATCTTTCTTCAGACCGTCGAAGTCAATGAACTTCTTGATGCTGAACTTGTTGGGAGCGAGGTCTGCATTTGCGATAGTAGCGTCAGCCTCAAACCAGTCATCCTTTGTCTGACCCATTGAGTACAGCTCCTGGCTCTTGAAGAAACCCCACTGTACCAGATAGTCAGAAAGCTTCACGTTAGAGAAGGTGACAGGAGCAACCTTGCCATTGCTGTTCATTAGAGTCAGCTTGTACTCGTTGATGTCGAAATTGGCCTGATCATAAGATCTTGCGGTGAAGTACAGCTTACCAGCGTTGCCCTCAGGCTGAGAGATGATCTCACCAAGCTGAATCTTATGAGCACCCTGAATATCAGAGGCATTGAGTTTAGCACCATTGGCCTTGTCAACGATGAAGCTCTCGTCAGCTGTCGGGAACTCTTCGAGGAGCGTCTCGTTGGTTCCGTAGAATGCAGCGAGTGACAGAACCTGCACACCCGGTGTGTTGATAGAACCGATGACGTGGTTCACGGTGTGATCAGCATAGAAGTCCTGCATGAGACCACCGATGAGTGACTCGAGCTTCTTGTCGAGCTCATTAATCTGCTCCTGAACACTTGCGAGATCTTCCTTCAGCTGTGCAATGTCAGCCTCAGCCTGGTTCAGTCTTGAGTCGATTGACTGCAACTGTGTCTTGATGTCACTAATCTCACCATTGATCTTGTCAATAGCAGTCTTGTTCGCGGCAATGTCTTCTGCGTTTTTCTGAATCTTTGCGTTCAGAGCAGTCTCCAGATCGCTAATCTGTTTCTCAAGGGCAGTCTTCTGAGCTGCGAGGTTGTTGTAAACGCCAACCATTTCGTCGTCCACATTGTCCTTGCAAGAAACAAATGATGTTGTGGCAGTCAGCATCAGCGCTGCCATCAAAAAACCATTAATAATTTTCTTTTTCATTTGAACTTAAAAATTATAATTAAACAATTAAACGTTATTATGTCTCTGTATAAATTGATATAAATCGGTGACAAAAGTAGGCATTATTTTCTAATTGTGCAAGAAAAATTTAATTTTTTTTATAAAAAACCTCATTTTTCTGTCGAAATACCACCTTTATGGCATGATTTCTATTAGTTTTCTGCCTTAATTGTCCTTTAAGTGCGCCTGACAGGACTCGAACCTGCACGTCGCGAGACACCAGATCCTAAGTCTGACGCGTCTACCAATTCCGCCACAGGCGCTTTTTCCTTGTTTGGTCGGGCTTTTAACCCGAAACGGCTGCAAAGGTACGAAATATTTTTCATTCCACCAAAAGTTTACGTGCAAATTCTATCATCGTGTCTTTTCCTTGACAGAAATCTTCGTCTGTCAGTTGGACCTCGTAGTCGGGGGCTATGCCGAACTCTATCTGCTGGCGCTGCGCATCGTATGTCGGACAGGCGGAGAACCTCACCGTCCAGCCGTTGGGCAGCGAACTGGTGAAGGGCAGGCCTGAACCGCCGCCGGTATGGTCGCCCACGATTTTCACGTTGGGAAAGCACTTCATGCACTTCACGAAGTCGTTGGCGGCACTATAGACCTCGCGGTTGGTGAGTACCACCACGTTTTTCTGCCAACGCAGGTTGGCTGACGGCTCCATGTATAGTGGCTCCATCTCCGAGAAATCGTTATGTCCTTTGCCTGTCTTATGCTGGTTATATCCCACGAGCGTCTTCTCGTGGCAGAAACGGGCAGCGAATTTCTCTGCGTTGGTAAGGTTGCCGCCGCCATTGCCGCGTATGTCGATAATGAGGCCGTTGCAGAAGATGAGATGCTTGATGACCTCGTCGAGGTTGCCTTCGCCGATGGCAGAATTGAAGCTCTGACAGGCTACATAGCCTATATTGTCGTCGAGTATGCGGTACTTCAAGGCAGAGGCAATCCGGTAATCGGTTCCCAGATAGCGGCGCTGCAGGGTATCGCTGAAGTTGGTCGGATAGTCTTCGTGCCATTTCCAGTAGCGGCCGTTGTCGAAGGCTGTGTAGAGGTTTACGTGCCCGTCGCGCAGTTCTGAGAGCATGTCTGTCAGTATTTCGAAGAGCTGATAGTCCGTGATGTTTTCGTTCGCGCGTACATTATATTTACTATAGGCTTGTTGCCAGTCGAGTCCGTAGGCGTGCTGCTTGTAGTCGAAGAAACAGTAGTGTTCGTCGATGATTTTCCAGAGTGCCTCGAAATTTCCTTGCGGCGTGTCTGGGTACTCGTCTTCATTGACGCATCCGGCAGGGACGGTCAGCAGCGTGAGTACAGCTATGGTCTTCAGTATATTGCCGATTGCTCTCATGGGTGCGAAGACATTGTGAAGTGGCGCACGACGCCGATCATCACGCGATGGGCGTAGATGTGCTGCTTCAGGTTATTGACTGCGGCCTGCTGGTAGTTGCCCAGATAGCCCAGGCGTACGGACCACTTGCTGCTGGCTTTCCAGTCGAGGGTGATCACCTGTCGGAAGGTGGGCGCATTGACGAAGGTGGTCGGCACGATGTTGTGGTCGTAGTTGCCGAGTGAGAATATCTCATAGTAGGACTGCCCGTAGTTCGGACTGAACATCAGACCTACAAGGGGGATGTTGAGCTCGTAGCGCAGCGAGAACCGCTGCTGGCGTATGTTGAAGCCGTAGTTGGCGATGGCCGACGGCATGAGGTTCAGACTGAAGCGTGCCTGTGCGGGGTTGTTGGAGTTGGTCATGTCGTAGAGAAATCCCAGGCAGGCGTTAGCCAGTCCGCCAGCCTGCAGCTGCAGCTTGTCGTCGAAGAGCCGCCACTGGCGGTAGCGGCCCCAGTAGAGGTTGTAGCTGCCTTCGAGCATGTCGCTGCTATGGCCCCGGTCCTTGGTGAAGGAGAGGTCTGCCTCGTGCTCGATGACATTGTTCCATCGTTTGACTGGTTTCTCGCGCTCGCGTATATTAAGAAAGGTGATGCCTGTGCCGGAGAATTTCTCCTGTGTGATATAGGTGTCGAGCACGTGTGTGGCCCCGATGCCGATTATGGTGGCGGAGGTTGACTCCTGAGCCGTAGCCGTAGCGGTCAGGAGTACAGCGAGACAAAGCAGGCTCAGTCGCCTGCAGGGGGCGGGAATACGTGTCTCCTTATTCTTCATCGTCGAATAGTCTTAACTGACCTGTCATTTCGTCTATCACCTGCTGCTCGCTCTTGCCGGCATCGGGATCAAGGTTCTCTCCGTCCTCTTCCTCGGCGATGTCTTGGTCTTCGGCAGCTTCCTTCTCCTCTGGGAACCGGGTGGGCTCCAGTTCTGTGATGGACTCGAGGGCATAGGTGGTCAGGCGCTTTCCCTTGGCCTTGTAGCCTTTCACCGTGATGAACTGCTCAGCATCGATCTCCTCCGTGCCCCGGAAGGCATCGGTGCCGCCATAGACGACCTGGATGCGCGGATAGCTGGTGTCGGTCAGCAGGATGAGCTGCGATGCGGGGTTCTCCGAGAGCCAGTTCTGTTTCTTCTTTGTGGCGTCCATCTGAAAACGCTTGATGTAGGGGTAGCCCTGATTGTCGGCATCGTAGAGGATGGCTGTCCATATCTTGTCGGCATCGTATTTCTCGATGCGTAGGATGTTCTCTTCGTAGTGGTTGTTCAGGTCGAAGTTCGTCAGATAGCAGTCGCCGTTCTTCAGAATGACAAGTATTTGGTCGTCGTCGAGGAACTCGCCGAGGAACTGTCCGTGCTCGTCGTAGTTCAGTCGGTTCACGTCGGGGTCCCACCATACTTTCCTGCCGCCGAGCGTGGAGTGCCCGTGACTCTTCAGGCCGATGCGGTGTACCTGGTATTTGGTAAGCAGGTTGCCCTTCGAGGCGCGTCCCTTGATGATGACTTCCGAGAAGTCCTTGTCGAGGAATATCTTCTTCAGCTTGGGGTTGGGGTCGAGGGTCACCTTGATGACCTCTGCCTCACCGTTGGGGTTGGCGGTGAAGTACATCACTTTCGATCCAGGCGTACCTTGTGTGAGGTCATACTCCTTGTCGCGCGTCATGCTCGTCACGTTGAAGCGCTTGATGAAGCAGTAACCCTTCTTGCCGTCGCGATAGACGACATTATAGATTGTGCGCGAGTCGTTCTTCTTGAAGACGTTGAGGTAGAGCACGTTCTTGCCTACGAATATCTTGTCGGCCACGCGGATGACCTTGTACTTGCCGTCCTTGTAGAAGATAATGATGTCGTCGAGGTCGGAGCAGTTGCATACGAACTCGTCTTTTTTCAGCCCCGTGCCGATGAAGCCGTCCGTGCGGTTGATGTATAGTTTCTGGTTGGCCTCGGCCACCTTTGCCGAGTCGATGGTGTCGAAGTTGCGGATCTCCGTCAGGCGCGGGTAGTCCTTGCCGTACTTGTCCTTGAGGAACTGGAACCAGCTGGCCGTCACCTCGGTGAGGTTCGCCAGGTCGCGGTCTATCTGCTCGATCTCGGCCTTGATGCGGGCCATCAGCTCGTCGGCCTTGTCCTTGTTGAATTTCAGGATGCGCTGCATCTTGATCTCGAGCAGTCGCAGGATGTCGTCCTTCGTCACCTCGCGCACGAGACTGGGGTAGTAGGGTGTCAGCCGCTCGTCGATATGCTCGCAGACGCTGTCCACGTCGGGCGCTTGTTCGAATTTCTTGTCCTTGTAGATGCGCTCCTCGATGAATATCTTCTCCAATGACTGGAAGTGCAGTTGCTCCAGTAGTTCGTTCTTGCGGATCTCCAGTTCCTGGCGGATGAGGTCCTTCGTGCGCTCGACAGAGTGGCGCAGCACGTCGCTGATGGTGAGGAACTGCGGTTTGTTGTCCTCGATGACGCAGCAGTTGGGTGAGATGTTGATCTCGCAGTCGGTGAAGGCATAGAGTGCGTCGATGGTCTTGTCGCTGCTGACGCCGGGTGCCAGGTGCACCTGTATCTCGACGCTGGCCGCCGTGAGGTCTTCCACCTTGCGGGCCTTGATCTTGCCTTTCTCGATGGCCTTCACGATCGAGTCCTGCAGGGTCTCGGAGGTCTTCGAGAATGGTATCTCGCGGATGACGAGCGTCTTCTGGTCGATTTTTTCGATTTTCGCGCGCACTTTCACCACGCCGCCGCGCTGGCCGTCGTTGTATTTCGACACGTCGATAGAGCCGCTCGTGGGGAAGTCGGGGTAGAGTTGGAAGGGCTGATCGTGCAGGTAGCTGATGGCCGCGTCGCAGATCTCGCAGAAGTTATGTGGCAGGATCTTTGAGGAGAGACCGACGGCGATGCCCTCGGCGCCCTGTGCCAGCAGCAGGGGGAACTTCACGGGTAGCGTGATCGGCTCCTTGTTGCGCCCGTCGTACGACATCTTCCACTCCGTGGTCTTCGGGTTGAACACGGTGTCGAGGGCGAATTTCGACAGTCGGGCCTCGATGTATCGCGGTGCGGCGGCACTCGAGCCCGTCAGGATGTTGCCCCAGTTGCCCTGCGTGTCGATGAGCAGGTCTTTCTGCCCCATTTGCACCAGCGCGTCGCCGATGGAGGCGTCGCCGTGGGGGTGGAACTGCATCGTGTGGCCCACGATGTTGGCTACCTTGTTGTACCGCCCGTCGTCCATGCGTTTCATCGAGTGCAGGATGCGTCGCTGCACGGGTTTCAGTCCGTCCTCCAGATGGGGCACGGCACGCTCCAGGATCACGTATGAGGCATAGTCCAGAAACCAGTTCTGGTACATGCCTGAGAGGTGATGCACGGCTGCCGCGTCGAAGCGGTTCACGGGTTTATAGTCGGAGTGGCCCTCCTGGGTGCCATCCGACGCTTGCTGTTCCGTCATCTCCGACAGCTGTTCTTCGCCGCTGTTTTCTTTTATTTCGTCGTCCATTCTCTTAGATTGGTCTTTAGCTTCCTTTTGTGTGCAAAGGTATAAAAAAAAGGTGAGAAAAACGAGGAATTAAGTTTTTTTTACGGCATTATCGGGCAAAGGAAACAATGAGCTAAGGGAAAAGGGGGCGAAAGCCCAAGGGAAAAGGGATTAAAAGCCAGTCTGACAGGGAGTAAAGCTAAGGCTGGCACGTTTGCGGCGGGCGTGGCAAACGTTTGCAGCGGGCGTGGCAAAGCTTTGTGGCGGTCGTGGCAACATCTTGCAGCGGGCGCCAAAAGATTAATGCGCTTTTGGCTGATTGCCCTTTTCCGAGTGTTGCAATCACACTGCAAAGATACAAAATAAATCCGTGAAATGCAAATTTTAAGGTAATTAAATAAGGAAACTTTGGCTGTTTCGGATTTATTGCGTAATTTTGCAGGCAAATTCGTAAATTGTAAGTAATAAGATGACAGCAAATGAGATTCGCGACTCATTCAAGAAGTTCTTTGAGTCGAAACAGCACGCTATCGTGCCTTCAGCCCCGATGGTAATCAAGGACGACCCCACACTGATGTTCACCAATGCGGGTATGAACCAGTGGAAGGATATTATATTAGGTACGCGAGACCCGGAGCCTCGCCGCCGTGCCGACACCCAGAAATGCCTCCGCGTCTCGGGTAAGCACAACGACTTGGAGGAGGTGGGTCACGATACCTATCACCACACCATGTTTGAGATGCTCGGCAACTGGTCGTTCGGCGACTACTTCAAGGAGGGCGCCATTGATATGGCGTGGGAGTATCTGGTGGACGTGCTGAAGCTGAATCCGGAGGATCTCTACGTGACGGTGTTCGAGGGTTCGCCCGAGGAGAACATTCCCCGCGACGACGAGGCTGCCCGCTATTGGGCCAAGCACGTGCCCGAGGATCATATCATCAACGGCAACAAGCACGACAACTTCTGGGAGATGGGCGATACAGGTCCCTGTGGTCCTTGCTCAGAGATTCATGTCGATTCGCGTACTCCCGAGCAGCGCAAGGCCAGCGGAAAGAGTGGTCGCGAGCTCGTGAACCAGGACGACCCGCAGGTCATCGAGATCTGGAACCTCGTGTTCATGCAGTTCAATCGCAAGGCCGACGGCTCGCTGGAGAAGCTCTCGATGAACGTCATCGACACTGGTATGGGTTTCGAGCGCCTTGTGCGCATGCTGCAGGGCAAGCACTCCAACTATGATACCGACATCTTCCAGCCCATCATCAAGGCTGAGGAGCAGATTACGGGCCTGAAATATACGACCTTCGAGGAGGGCGAGGTCAGCAAGGAGCAGGACGACATCAATGTCGCCATGCGCGTCTGTGCAGATCATCTGCGTGCTGTCAGCTTCTCCATCGCCGACGGTCAGCTGCCGTCGAATGCAAAGGCTGGCTACGTCATCCGCCGTATCCTGCGCCGTGCCGTGCGCTATGCCTATACGTTCCTCGGACAGAAGGAATCATTCCTCTATAAACTTGTGCCGACACTCGTTGCCGAGATGGGTGATGCCTTCCCAGAGCTGAAGGCTCAGCAGCAGCTGATATCCAAGGTGATGAAGGAGGAAGAAGACAGCTTCCTGCGCACCCTCGACAAGGGTATTGGCATGCTCAGCGACGCAATGGACAAGCTGAAGGCAGAGCATAAGACGGAACTCGACGGCGTGCAGGCCTTCCGTCTCTTCGATACCTACGGCTTCCCGCTCGACCTGACGGAGCTGATCTGCCGCGAGCAGGGCTTCACGGTGGATGAGAAGCAGTTCGACGTGGAGATGCAGAAGCAGAAGGAACGCGCGCGCAATGCCGCAGCTGTGGAGAACAGCGACTGGGTGGAACTCGCCCAGGGCGAGCAGCAGTTCGTGGGCTACGACTATACGGAGTATGAATGTCATATCCTGCGCTACCGCAAAGTGACGCAGAAGAAGAACGAGTTCTATGAGCTCGTGCTCGACTATACGCCGTTCTATGGCGAGATGGGTGGTCAGGTCGGTGACTGCGGTGTGCTGGTCAACGAGGCCGAGACCATTAACATCATCGACACCAAGCGTGAGAACAACCAAAGCATCCATATCGTGAAGCAGTTGCCGAAGGATCCCTCGGCTCAGTTCATGGCTTGTGTGGATACCGACAAACGTGATGCCTCTGCTGCCAACCATACGGCTACCCACCTGCTCGATTATGCCTTGAAGCAGGTGCTTGGCGACCATGTGGAGCAGAAAGGATCGCTGGTATCTCCTGATACCTTGCGCTTCGATTTCTCCCACTTCCAGAAGGTCACCGATGAGGAGATTCGTGAGGTAGAACGCATGGTGAACGACATGATCCGTCAGAATATCCCCCTCGACGAGCATCGTGACATGCCTTTCGATGAGGCCAAGAAACTCGGTGCCATCGCTCTCTTCGGCGAGAAGTATGGTGACAAGGTGCGTGTGGTTCGCTTCGGACCCTCGTGCGAGTTCTGTGGTGGTATCCACGCGAAGGCTACGGGTAATATCGGATTCTTTAAGATTCTGGCTGAGAGCAGTGTTGCTGCTGGTATCCGCCGTATCGAGGCCACCACGGGTCGTGACTGCGAGGAGCGTCTCTATCAGATGGAGGACATCCTGAAGAACATCAAGTCGTTCTTTAATAATGCCAAGGACCTGCAGGGCGTCATCCAGAAGTACATCGAGGAGCACGACCACATGAAGAAGGAGATCGAGGGCTTCCAGGCCCAGGCCGTTGAGCGCGCTGCCCAACGGCTAGTGGAGAAAGCCCGCATGGTAAATGGCGTGACCGTCGTCACCGACATCCTGCCTATGGCTCCGGCTGCCGCCAAGGACCTCGCCTTCAAGGTGCGTGCTGCAGTAGAAGGCTCGCTGCTGTGTGTTATCGGTTCACACGACGGTCAGAAGCCCCAGCTCTCTATCATGATGAGTGACGATATGGTGAGCGGTCATGGGTTGAATGCAGGCCAGATGGTTCGCGAGGCCGCCAAGCTCATCCAGGGTGGTGGTGGCGGACAGCCTCATTTCGCACAGGCTGGCGGCAAGAATGTCGATGGTCTGAGTGCTGCTGTCGATAAGGTGATTGAGCTTGCGAAGCTCTGAGAAACAGAAGCGTAAAATTAGGAAAAGGAGGTAATATGGCACTGAATCTGAACAAGAACCTGAAACTCTACTACTCCATCAAGGAAGTAGGTGAGATGTTTGGTCTGAACGAGAGTACGCTCCGCTATTGGGAGCAGGAGTTTCCGTTCCTGAAGCCCAAGACGTCGGGGCCTGCGAAGATCCGTCAGTATCAGGAAAAGGATATTGAGCAGATCCGTCTGATTCACAACATGGTGAAGGTTCGCGGCTTTAAGCTTGCCGCAGCCCGTAAGATCCTGACACAGAACAAAACAGGTGCAGATAAGAAGGCCGACGTGTTGGAGTCGCTTATCGGCATCCGAGCTGATCTGCAGGCCTTGAAGAGACAATTGGACACGCTGCAATAAAAGCAGAAGCCTTCCGATGATTCGGAAGGCTTCTGCTTTTATGTATACTCATATTCTATGGTAGCCAGGATATATCGTGGAAAACTGCTGTCGGGGTAATCTGGCTGGCTTCCTTCTTGGTCAGTTGCCTGCTCCAGCTGACACGCGTCTTCGCATTTGCACCCTCTCCGCGGTTGTTGTATTCCATATAGCGGGCTGTCTGCTCACGATGTTGTTCCCAGTTGTGCCAACCCTCAGGACGTATATGGCCTCCCAGTTCGCAGTTCATGAAGAGTGTATAGCCATAGTCTCTCCAAGGACGTCCCAGATACACCTTGTCAGCACCTGCTGATGCTGTCAGGCGACAGTTGTTGAAGATATAGCCGTAAGGCTGTTCCTGCGGCGTGGAGGCTGCCGTCACATAACTGTTGACGAGGCTTTCGATCGTACAGTTTTCAAACCATGCTGTCGAAGGACCGAAGATGAAGTCGGTGGTACCGCAGATATAGCAGTCCTTGAAGAACACTCTTGTGCCAGGCATGCCGGTATATACGGTGTCCTGATGTCCTATGAAGCGGCAGTTGACGAACACCAGACGGTCGCCCTCTGTATGCAGGGCTACGGCTTGTCCAAGCCGTGCTGCGTTGTTTTCAACGGTCAGGTTCTTCAGCGTGATGTTATTGCCCTCGATTTTCAAGGTGTAGGTACGGAAAGTGCCCATCGCCTGTGTCCGTGGGGCGGCAGTACCCAGTACAATCTTTACGTTGGCGTGGTCGTCGTAGGTGATGATGGTCTTCTCTGTGCTTTCGCCGCAAATCTCAATGTTCTGCAGCCATTGCGGGATGATAAGTTTCTCCTTGTAGGTGCCATTCTTCACGTAGATCACCTTGTGATAGTCCATAAAGGCACGGCACACCTCAATGGCTTCGTCGATAGTCCGGAATTCGCCTGTACCGTCACGGGCAACGACGATGGTGTCGGGATTGTCATACTTGCTGGCAGCATTCATACCCAGCGATGTCAGAATGATGGAAATTAGTAGCAGTAGTCGTTTCATATTGTTTACATGATTTGTGAGATTTCCTTTAGGTCTGGAATGCCTTTGAGATTGTTTATGATGGATTGCACATTGTCACGGTCGTGTACCTTCAGTTCAATGCTGCCATCGAAAATGCCATCCTCGCAGGTGATAGTAACCTTGTGAATATTCACACTCATCTGCGAGGAGATGACCTGCGTGATCTCGTTGAGCATGCCTACGCGGTCGATGCCGCTGATACGGATGGTGGCATCGAAATAGAGTATCTTGTGCATATCCCACTTGATGTCGAGGATACGGTTGCCGAAGCTGGACTTCAGCTTGGCTGCCACAGGACAGGTACGCTTATGGATCTCGATTTCGTTCTTGTTGTTGATATAGCCCAGTGCGTCATCACCGGGGATGGGATGGCAACAGCGGGGGAACTTGTATTGGCTGATATTCTCCTCTGAAAGGTAAACGGGTTTCTTGCGGTTGAACTTCTCCGGTACGATGAAGAGTTCCTGCTTGGGAGTCTCTTCTTTTTTCTTCTTTCCGACAAATGGCACGTATTTCCGCCAACCGCCATTGGCGTCATTGTCAGTATTCTTGCCATTCAGCCGGTCAAGGTCTTTTTCGCCGAGCAGTACTATCTTCTCGCCCAAAGCTAGGAAGAACTCGTTGCGCTTGCTGTAGTCGTGTAGCTCTGCCAGCTGGTCTGCCAGGGCAAGGCTCGGCTCAAACTTGTTCTTCACCAGGAAGGTGTTGAGGATATCTTCGCCCTGTCGCTGTACCTCTCTGTTGTCACGCCTGAGTATGGCTTGAATCTTTGCCTTGGCCTTGGCGGTGGAGACGAAATTGATCCATGTGGGACTGACGTGCTGCGACTTGGATGTCAGTATTTCCACCTGATCGCCGCTCTGCAGCTTATGGCTCAGCGGCACCAGCTTGTGATTGACCTTGGCACCGATGCAGTGGCTGCCGAGGAATGTGTGTATGGAGAATGCGAAGTCCAAGGCTGTGCATCCTGCAGGCAGCGTACGTATCTCACCTTTCGGGGTAAATACAAATATCTCACTGGCGAAAAGGTTCAGTTTGATGGTGTCGAGGAAGTCCATGGCGTCAGGCTGCGGGTCGTCAAGGATTTCCTTGATAGTGCCCAGCCATTCATTCAGCTCTGATTCGTTTTCGTCCTCCGTATATTCAGTGTCGATACCGTCCTTGTATTTCCAGTGGGCTGCGAATCCCTGTTCTGCAATCTCGTCCATGCGGTCGGAGCGGATCTGTACTTCTATCCATCGGCCCTGCTTTGACATCAGTGTGACGTGGAGTGCCTGATAGCCGTTGGCTTTCGGATGGCTCAGCCAGTCACGCAGACGGTCAGGGTGTGATTTGTAGATCTTGGAGATGGCTACGTAGATATTAAAGCATTCATTGACCTCTTCCTCCCTGACGCGTGGTGTGAAGATGATACGCACGGCGAGGATATCGTATATCTCCTCGAAAGTCACATGCTTATTCTGCATCTTGTTCCAGATGGAGTAGGGACTTTTCACACGCTCCTTGATCTCGTACTGGATGCCCATCTGTTTCAAGGCTGCCTCGATGGGGGATGTGAATTGTGAGAAAAGCTCATCGCGAGAAGCACGCGTGGATTTGAGCTTTGCCTCGATGGCCGCAAATTCATCAGGGTGCTCAAAGCGGAAACTCAGGTTCTCCAGCTCAGACTTGATCTTGTTCAGTCCCAGTCGATTGGCCAGTGGCGCATAGATATAGAGCGTTTCTCCGGCAATCTTGTATTGCTTGTTGGCTGGCTGCGAATCCAGCGTGCGCATGTTGTGCAGACGGTCGCAGATCTTGATGAGGATGACGCGGATATCCTCACTCATGGTGAGTAGCAGCTTCTTGAAATTCTCTGCTTGTGCTGATGCCTGTTCACCGAAAATGCCACCACTGATCTTTGTCAGTCCATCGACGATCTGTGCTATCTTCGGACCAAAGATGTTGGAGATGTCTTCTACCGTATAGTCGGTGTCTTCAACGACGTCGTGAAGCAGGGCAGAGCAGATACTGGTAGAGCCCAGTCCTATCTCCGAGCATGCGATCTGCGCCACGGCGATAGGATGCATGATGTAGGGCTCGCCCGACAATCTGCGTACGCCCTTATGTGCTTGTCTTGCAAAGTTGAAAGCTTTCGTGATGAGATCCACTTTTTTCCTATGGCGCGAGGCCAGATAGTCATTCAGCAGTTTCTGAAAGGCGTCGTTGATCAGTTGGTCATCATTTTCTTCACTGTGCAATTGCTCTACGTCCATAGTTCCCAGTGTTTAATTTTTGTTATTTGACTCTGAGTTTCTTTCCTGCACGGATATTGCTACCCTTGATGCCGTTCAGTTTCCTGAGCTTGGCCACGGTTGTACCGTTGCGCTTGGCAATCTCTGAGAGGGTCTCTCCCCTCCTGATAGTTACCGAGCTTCCGCCGCCGGCTCTGCTTCTGCGGCTCTTGCCCCGTACGCTGTGGCGCCTGTTATAGCGACCGCGCTTGGAACTGTATGCACCACGTTTGCCTCGTGAGTAGGTAGGAATGTCATCGTCCACATCGACGACCGTGCGCTTGGTCAGCAGTTCCGAGACGCGGTAGTTGAAGATGGAGTCTTGGTTGTCGATGAACTTCCCGGTATCACTGATTGGCATCCGGATGGCGTATGGCTTGGTGTTGCCTGGCACGACATCACGACGGAATTCCGGGTTCAAGGAGCGCAACAGGTCAATGTCGGTGCCAATAACGCCGGCAATCTGTTCCAGATGCACCTGTTTGTTCACTACTACAGTGTCACTCTGGGCTGGCAGATTCGTTGTCATCGGACATATGTTGTGCTCGCAGTAGTATGTCATGATGTAGTTGGCGGCAATGAATGCCGGTACGTATCCGCGGGTCTCGGCCGGCAGATAGGGATAGATCTTCCAGTAGTCCTTCTCACCGTTGGCACGGTGGATGGCTTTCTTGATGGTCTCTGGGCCACAGTTGTAGGCGGCAATCACAAGGTTCCAGTCGCCGAAGATACGGTAGAGGTCTCTCAGCAGTCGTGCGGCGGCATACGATGATTTCACGGGGTCGCGTCGCTCATCGACGAGTGAGTTGATTTCCAGTCCGTATTGCTTGCCTGTACTGAGCATGAACTGCCAGAGTCCGGTAGCACCGACACGAGATACGGCTTTCGGGTTGAGCGCAGACTCGATGATAGGCAGGTATTTCAGTTCAAGTGGCAACTGGTAGGCATCAAGTGCTTCTTCGAAAAGTGGCATATAGAAGTTGGCGGCTCCCAACATGTAGCTGACAGAATAGCGGAGCCGTCCGCTATAACGGTCGATGAAGCGCTGTACAATATCGTTATAAGCCAGCTCCATTACCGAAGGAATACGGCTCAGTCGTTCGATATAGACTTCCTTGGCAAAGGTGGGATTCTCGTTTTTCATCTCACAGTCGCCTGGCTTGCCGAGGTAGGTCTTGGACATATAGAGGTTCAGCAGACTGTCAAGGTCATAGGTCATGGCCTCTGGAAACTCGATGAGCTCCTCGTTGCCCTCCTTGTCTCTGACAGCGATCTCATCCTCATCGATTTCTTCAATTTCTTCCGTTTGTTCCTCATCATCGCTCTCGGCGTCAATGTTGCCGTTGTTCACCTGGGCCTGTAGGGTACTCGTCCAGATGAAGCACAACATGGCGAGGAAAAGCATTCTCTTTTTTTTCATTCTTTTTATTTGTTCTGTTTTATTATTCAAAAGTTTAAGCTGCATTGTAGTCCGACTGACGAGTTGTCAATTGGATTAGCCGACGAACGGTTGTTCAGAATGGTCGGTTCCACTTTGAGGCTCAAGTCCTTCGAGATGTCGAATACCGACAGCTCGGCATCGACATAGGCGTCGATCACGGAGAGGGCATATACCCCCAGCATGATAAAGAAACTCAGGTCGCGCCAGCGTCTGTACTGGTCCTTGCGCTTCTTGAAGATTTCCCTGTACCGATCGGCGTTTTGTGTGGTGATGGTAACACCGGTATGGAGAAACTGGTTGTAACTCGTTGTACCGGGGTCGGCGTCCACCAAGTCCAGATAGGCTTGTGAATAGTCGCGATACATCGAGTTGTTCCATGTCATGGCGTAGATGCAGCCCATGAATCCGCCATATACGAGCGGAAGCTTCCAGTATTTGCGGTTGTAGATCTGTCCGCCGCCAGGGATGACCAATGCCAGCCAAAGGGCTCGTTTGGGGTTAGGACGCCAGGTGCTCCAGTCGCGTTTCGGCGCTTTTTTGCTGACAGCGGTGGAGGTGGAATCCACGACGATTGACGGCACAGCCGTCTCTATGGCATTCAGGATGCTGTCGGTGGCGGCGTGGATGATGCTGTCATTGACCAGTTCCTGTGCGGTACTGTATTGTGGCGCTGCCAACAGCAAGATGAATAGCACTGCCCGAATAGGTCTATGTAGAATTCTTCTCAACACTTTTCTGTCTTCAGCCTTTTATCTTGTCGATGATGTTCATTATATGCTCCAACTCGCCTTCGTTGTCGAAGCTGAATGAAATTTTACCTTTGCCCTGAGGCGAACAGGTCATTTGGACTTTCACATTGAAAAGCTCTGCCAGACGGTCCTTCAATATTGTATATTCTATCGGCAACTGACCTGTGGCTGTAGCCTTCTTTGCAGCCTGGAGCGGCTGTCCTTCTTTCATCAGCTGCACCATCTCCTCAACCTTCCTTACGGAATAGCCGTTTCGCTGTATCTCCTTAAAAAGCTTCAGCTGGGCTGAAGGACTGTTCAGCGAAAGTAACGTACGGGCATGGCCCATATCCATTTCCTTGTTCTTGAGGGCCATTTGTATCTGTGCAGGCAGTTTGAGGAGGCGCATGTAGTTCGTAACCGATGTGCGGCTTTTCCCTACGCGTGAGGAGATACGCTCTTGCGTCATTCCTGTCGTCTCTGCCAGATGCTGGTAGGCTAAGGCAATCTCTATGGCGTTCAGGTCTTCTCGTTGGATGTTCTCCACAAGTGCCATTTCCATCACATTGTCGTCTTCAACAGTCCTTATGTAGGCTGGTACACTTTTCAGACCAGCCATCTGCGAGGCACGCCAACGTCTCTCTCCGGCAATGATCTGATATCTGCCGTTATTGGTCTGGCGGAGTGTAATCGGGGTGACAAGACCTATCTCGCGGATGCTGGCAGCCAATTCCTCCAGTGCCCCCTCGTCAAAATCTCTTCTTGGCTGGTTGGGATTGGGGTCTATGGCACTGATGGCAATCTCATTCAGGTTTGAGGACCCCTTTGTCTCAATTTCGCTTGTGTCAATCAGTGCGTCCAGTCCCCGTCCTATGCCGGTACCGATATTGTCTAGGCCACGTCCAAGGACGTTGCGGTCATATTTCTTTCTAACAGCCATGGCTTATTTGTTTTTGAATATGATTTCTTTCGCCAGTGCCAGGTGGTTCTTGCTACCGGTAGAGTCGGCATCATAAAGTATGACAGGCAGACCGTGGCTCGGACTTTCTGAAAGTTTGACGTTACGCTGGATGACTGTTTTGAAGACCAGTTCCTGGAAATGGCGCTTTACTTCATCGTAAATCTGGTTGGCCAGACGCAGACGGGAGTCGTACATAGTCAACAAGAAACCTTCAATCTCCAATTTCGGATTCAGTTTGTTCTTGATGATCTTAATCGTATTCAGCAGTTTGCTGATGCCCTCCAGTGCAAAATACTCACACTGCACGGGGATAATCACAGAGTTTGCTGCGGTGAGCGCATTGACAGTAATAAGCCCCAGCGAAGGAGAGCAGTCGATGAGGATGTAGTCGTACTCGTTGCGGATAGGTTCCAATAGATTCCGTATGATCTTCTCCCTGTCTTCGAGGTTGAGCATTTCTATCTCCGCTCCTACCAGGTCAATATGACTTGGGATGATATCGAGTCCCTCAATGTCTGTAGTATAGATAGCCTCGTGTATGTCTGTCTGGTTGATGATGCACTCGTAAAGCGAACATTCCACTTCTGTGATGTCCACACCAAGGCCGCTTGAGGCGTTGGCTTGTGGGTCTGCATCTATAACTAACACCGTTTTTTCCAACGTGGCAAGCGATGCTGCCAGATTGATGGTCGTCGTGGTCTTTCCGACACCGCCTTTTTGGTTTGCTAATGCTATAATCTTACCCATATCTGTCTTCTTATACCTTAATCTATTAGGAAATTTGCCCGCAAAGTTACATATTTCTGTCGAGAAATCCGTTTATTTAAACCTTTTTTCGTACTTTTGCAGTCAAAACGGTGAAATTTTATGGAAAATAAACGACCGCTACTGCTGATTTCCAATGACGACGGCTATCAGGCACCGGGTATTCATGCCTTGGTGGAGATGCTTTCTGACTATGGTGACATCATCGTCTGTGCACCGGAGTCGGCCCGCAGTGGCTTTTCGTGCGCTTTTTCTGCTACGGAGCCTTTGCGGCTGCAGTGCCGGGAACGGCGTGACGGACTTGAAATATGGTCGTGCAACGGTACGCCTGTAGATTGTGTGAAGATAGCCTTGGATGAACTGGTGCCTCGTCGGCCAGAAATGGTTATAGGTGGTATAAACCATGGCGACAATGCCTCTGTGAACGTGCATTACAGTGGTACGATGGGAATCGCGCTCGAGGGTTGCATGAAGTATATATCCTCGGTTGCTTTCTCACTGTGCGACACGCGTCCTGAGGCAGACTTTTCGCCGCTGCGTCCGCTTGTGCGCCAGATAACAGCGCATATACTGTCTGAGCCGCTTCCCCTTGGGGTATGCCTGAATGTCAATTTCCCCTTGGTAGCAGCGTACAATGGGGTGCGTGTCTGCCGTATGGCTCGGGGAACATGGGGGAGTGAGGTCGTCAAATGCCATCATCCCCGTGGCTATGATTATTGGTGGATGGTGGGGGCCTACAGCGATGATGAGCCTGAGGCGGAGGATACTGACCGATGGGCGCTCAACCATGGCTATGTTGCCATTACGCCTACGCAGACAGATGTTACCGCCTATCAGGCCATAGGACTGTTAAAGGATTGGAATCTGCATTGTGAAACGGTGAAATAGTCAATCTCATGAAATACTACTTGATTGTTGGTGAGGCTTCTGGTGACCTGCATGCATCTTGCTTGATGCGTGCGTTGAAAGAAGTTGACGATTCAGCGGACTTCCGCTTCTTCGGAGGTGATCTGATGACTGCTGTCGGTGGTACGCGTGTCCGCCATTATCGGGAGCTGGCGTATATGGGCTTCGTTCCTGTGCTTCTTCATCTGCCTGTTATTCTCCGGAATATGCGTATGTGCAAGCGGGATATCGTTGACTGGCAGCCAGACTGTGTTATCCTTGTCGATTATCCAGGCTTTAATCTCAACATCGCGAAGTATGTAAAATCAAGGACAAAAATACCTGTCTATTATTATATTTCACCGAAGATATGGGCTTGGAAGGAGTATCGCATCAAGAACATCAAGCGCGATGTCGATGAACTTTTCTCGATTCTTCCGTTTGAAGTGCCTTTCTTTGAACAGAAGCATCATTATCCTATTCATTATGTAGGCAATCCGACGGCTGATGAGGTGCGCGGCTTCCTGGCGGCTCACAAACATGAGCCGGAATGTCATTCTGATAAGCCTGTTATCGCATTGCTGGCTGGTAGTCGCAAACAGGAAATCAGGGATAATCTTCCTGCGATGCTGGAAGCCGTGAAACCTTATGGCGGTCAGTATCGGGCCGTCATTGCCGGAGCTCCTTCTATTGAACAGGACTATTATCGGCAGTTCATGGCTGGGTACAGTGTGGAGATAGTCTTCGGCCAGACTTACCAGTTGCTCTCGCATGCCCATGCAGCACTTGTGACGAGTGGGACTGCAACACTTGAAACGGCGCTGTTTGGTGTGCCTCAGGTCGTCTGCTACCGGCTGCCGCTGCCAAAGATCTCCGCCTTCGTCCGAAAGCATCTGCTGAATGTGAGATATATTTCCCTTGTCAACCTCATTGCCGACCGTCAGATCGTGACAGAGTTGTTGGCTGATACCTTTACCGTCGAGAACATCCGTCATGAGTTGGAGTTAATCCTTGAGGGAGAGGCACGCGAAGTGATGCTACATGGCTATGCCGACGTCTGGCGTCTGCTTGGCGAGGAGAAGGCACCTGACAATGCTGCCCGAATGATATACATCTTATTAAATAATCAAACCAAATGAACAAGATCCTATCCCTGCTGGGCTTTGATCCAGCCAAACATTCTGTGAGAGTAGAGTTGATGGCCGGTCTGACCACCTTTCTTACCATGTCTTACATCCTTGCTGTCAACCCGCTGATCCTCGGTGATGCAGGCATGGACAAGGGGGCGGTGTTCTCCGCCACCGTCATTGCCGCCGCCATCGCTACCTTGGTGATGGCTTTCTATGCGAAAATGCCTTTTGTACTGGCTTCCGGTATGGGTATTAATGCGTTTTTCGCCTACACCCTTGTCATCGTGATGGGCTACAGCTGGCAGCAGGCACTTGCTGCGGTTTTGATCGAGGGTGTCGCTTTTATTTTCCTTACTCTTTTTAAGGTGCGTGAGGCTATCGTCAATGCCATCCCCCTTAATCTGCGCTATTCTATCTCCGTGGGCATCGGACTCTTCATCGCCTTTATTGGTCTGAAGAACGGCGGACTGGTGGTGCCCAGTGAGGCGACGATGACTGCACTGGGCGCCTGGACGCCTACTACGCTCATCGCTGCAGGAGGCATTCTGTTGGGTGCCATCTTGCTGGCCCTCAATGTCAAAGGAGCCCTCTTTTATACGATTATGATTATGACGGTCATCGGCATCCCCTTTGGTGTCACGCAGATTCCTGAAGGGTTCACGCTGCTCAGCATGCCTCATTCGCTCGAGCCCATAGCCTTCCATATCGACTTCTCGCGTTTCCTCAATCTCGACGTAGAGTACTATATCGTTGTGTTCACCCTGCTCTTTATGGACCTCTTCGACACCATCGGTACCCTTATCGGAGCGGCTACTGGTGCAGGGATGGCTGATAAGCAGACGGGACGTATCCATAATCTCAACAAGGCCTTGATGGCTGATGCTATAGGTACGACGGTAGGTGCACTCTGCGGTACTTCCACCGTTACCACCTATGTCGAGAGCACCACGGGTATCTTGGAAGGTGGGCGCACGGGACTCACCTCGTTCACCGCGGCAGCACTCTTCCTGGCAGCGCTTTTCTTCTCGCCAGTATTCCTCATGATTCCTGCTGCAGCCACCACCAGTGCCCTGTTCCTGGTGGGTGTGATGATGCTGCGCTCCATCGTGCATATCGACTTTGTCGATTTCACGGAGTCGATGCCTTGTTTCGTCACGATGCTGATGATGCCCTTTACGGCGAGCATCTCTGAGGGTATCGTACTCGGCATGCTCTCTTTTGTGGCAGCCAAGGTCTGCACTGGCAGGTACAAGGAGCTCTCTGCCGTCATGTATATCCTTTCGGCTTTCTTTGTACTGAAGTACGTAGCGCCACTTTTGTGATGATTGTTGAATGAATAATGATAAATTTATGAAGAAATTAATGACATTAGCACTGATGGCAGTAGCCGCTGTCACGCTGCAGGCACAGAACATCCAGTTGCACTATGACTTCGGACGTAACATCTATCCGGATGAAGAAGACGGACGTCAGAAGGTGACCGTCACCCTCGAACAGTTCAAGGCTGACAAGTGGGGCTCTTGGTACTATTTTGTTGATCTCGACATGAGCCGTAAGTTCTTCCGCAGTGCCTATACGGAGATCTCACGTGAGTTTAGCATCGGAAAGCAGGGCTTTGCTGCCCATGTGGAGTATGACGGTGGTCTGGGCCGTGACCAGATCGGCAGCTTCCAGCATGCCGCCCTTCTCGGCGGCTCCTATAATGGCCACAACGCCGACTTCTCGAAGACTTGGTCTGTGCAACTGCTCTATAAGCGTTTCTTTAAGAGCTATGACTACACCTCAGCCTACCATAGCTTCCAGCTGACAGGCGTCTGGGGACTGAACTTCGCCAATAAGAAGTGCACCTTCTCTGGCTTTATCGATTTCTGGCGGGGAGAGAACTGGCGCGCCGGCCGCGAGGGTCATGGTATGCTTGTCATCCTCACAGAACCTCAGTTCTGGTATAATGTGACACCGCACCTCAGCCTCGGCTCGGAGATTGAAATCAGCAACAACTTCATCTATCACACATACAACGATAAGTCGTTCTTCATCAATCCGACGATTGCTGCGAAGTGGAACTTCTGACTTGTCTTATTGTGCGGCCTGTTCTACTGTGATGAATTTGGTAAAACCTGTCATGGCAAGCACCTTGTAGATCTCTGGCTGCACGTTGGTCATCTTGATCTGACCTTGCAGTTGCTTGACGGCACGCATTATTTTCTGGATGACACGAAGCCCCGAGCTGGCCATATAGGTCAGCTCGCTGCAGTCTATCTCCAGGTTTACCCCGTTCCCTTTCAGCACGGGTTGGATGTCCTGTTCAAATTGCTGTGCATTAAACGTGTCAATGCGTTTGTCGGTCTTGACGATTGTCTTACCTTCTTTCTTTACAATTGTTGTCATATCGTGTCGTTGTTATTTCTGGTGATTGGACTGTATGTGAAGTCCATTGTCGATGACCATCTGCCGCATGTTCTTCAGCAGGTCGCTGGCAAAGATGAAGTCGGTGAGCCGTTGGTTGTCTGATCCCATGATCTGACTGCTTTCCCCTTGCCATTCTTTATGGCCTTCATAGATGAAGATGATATTCTCACCGATGCCCATGACGGAGTTCATGTCGTGAGTGTTGATGATGGTGGTGATGTTGAATTCCTTGGTGATGCTCTGTAGCAGCTCGTCAATGACGAGTGATGTCTTCGGGTCCAGTCCCGAGTTTGGCTCGTCGCAGAAGAGGTACTTGGGATTAAGCGCGATGGCCCTGGCTATGGCTACGCGCTTCTGCATGCCGCCTGATATCTCACCGGGGAACTTCTCTTCCGCACCCTTCAGATTCACACGCTCCAGACATTCCTGTGCACGTCTGGTACGCTCTCGGAGGGTCATCGACGAGAACATATCCAGCGGGAACATGACATTCTCAAGCACGGTCATGGAGTCGAAGAGGGCCGCACTCTGGAAGATCATGCCCATCTCGCGGCGCATCATCACTTTCTCGTGCTTGGTCATCTTGACAAAGTCCCGGTCGTCGTAAAGCACTTCTCCACTGGTGGGATCCAGCAACCCTACGAGGTTCTTCATCAACACGGTTTTGCCCGAGCCGCTCTGGCCTATGATAAGATTTGTCTTACCGTCCTCGAAGGTCGTGTTGATGTCCACCAGCACATTCTTGTCCTCGAAACTCTTATAGAGATGTCTTACTTCTATCATGACAGGAGCTGGGTTAGGAAGACGTCACTGAATAGGATCAGCGCACTGGAGGAAACGACGGCATCGGTGCTGGCCTTGCCGACGTTGACGGAGCCGCCTTCTACGGTATAGCCGAAAAAGGCAGGTACGCTGGAGATGATAAAGGCGAAGAAGAGACTCTTGATGATCGACATCCACATGAACCATGACTTGAAACTGTGTTGCAGTCCAAGTGTGAGGTCGTCTGGCGGCATGATATGGCCGATGAAGGCTGTCGCGTAGGCACCGACGATACCCATGGCCGAGGAGAAGATGACCAGGAACGGCATGATGGTGATGAGCCCCATGATCTTTGGCAGGATGAGATAGCAGGCCGAGTTGACACCCATGATCTCCAAGGCGTCGATCTGCTGGGTGACGCGCATCGTGCCGATTTCAGAGGCGATGTTCGAACCGACCTTTCCCGCCAGGATAAGACACATGATGGAACTGGAGAACTCCAGCAGCATGATCTCTCGCGTCGTGTAGCCGCTGACCCAGCGGGGCATCCATGGACTCTGGATGTTGAGTTTCATCTGGATACAGATCACGGCACCGATGAAAAAGGAGATGAGCAGGACGATGCCGATCGAATCAACACCGAGCTGGGCCATTTCCTTGACGTATTGCTTGAAGAACATACGCATCCGTTCAGGGCGTGAAAAGGTACGGCCCATCAACAGAAGGTATCGACCGAAGGTGGTCAGCCATTTTGTTATCAACATCTACTAATCCGCATTTCGGCTACAAAGGTAGTCATTTTTTTCCGACGGTTTATATAGATTATACAGATTTTTTGATTAATTAGGATTAAAAACCATAAAATCCGTGTTGTCTGTAGGCATTTTTTTGTAACTTTGCAGCCGATTATGGAACAAGAAAGTATCGTATTGCGTACGGAAGGCCTCGTGAAGCGTTATGGTAAGCGCACCGTAGTCAACGACGTGAGCTTTAATGTGAAGCAGGGTGAGATCGTAGGACTGCTGGGCCCTAATGGTGCCGGCAAGACCACCTCTTTCTATATGACGACAGGCTTGATCGTGCCTAATGGCGGGCACATCTATCTGGGTGACGAGGAGGTGACGAGCTTCCCCGTCTATAAGCGTGCGCGTGCTGGTATAGGCTATCTGGCACAGGAGGCCTCCGTGTTCCGCAAGATGAGCGTGGAGGATAATATCCTGTCGGTGCTTGAGATGACGGGTAAGCCGCGTGACTACCAGTTGGAAAAGCTGGAGGAACTGATCAAGGAGTTCCGTCTGGGAAAGGTGCGCAAGAACAAGGGCGACCAGCTGTCGGGCGGTGAGCGACGTCGTACGGAGATCGCCCGCTGCCTGGCCATCGAGCCGAAGTTCATCATGCTGGATGAACCGTTTGCTGGTGTCGATCCCATTGCCGTCGAGGATATCCAGCAGATTGTCTGGCATCTGAAGTACCGTAACATCGGCATCCTGATAACCGACCATAATGTGGATGAGACGCTGACGATTACCGACCGTGCCTATCTGCTCTTCGAGGGACGTATCCTTTTTCAGGGGAGTCCTGAAGAACTGGCGGAGAACAAGGTCGTAAGAGAGAAGTATCTGACCACCTCGTTCGTGCTGCGCAAGAAGGATTTCCAGTTGATGGATGAGGAACGGCGGGCGCGGGAGAAGGCAGAAGATTCGGAATAAAAGTTGTTAATTATTCCAAATTGTTAGGCCCTTTCGATTTTTATGCGTATTTTTGCACCCCAAAATTTGATTGTATATAATTAATAAGGTATAAGAGACAATGAAAATTACATTTGATTGCCCTGATAAGATCAATGGTCTGCTGACAATGACCGTTGAGGCAAGCGACTATCAGGAACAGGTTGAGAAGACACTGAAGAACTATCGTAAAAAGGCTCAGGTTCCCGGTTTCCGTCCGGGAATGGTACCCATGGGAATGATTAAGAAGCAGTACGGTACCGCCGTGAAGGTTGATGAGGTCAACAAACTGATGGGTGAGAAGCTGTATGAGTATATCCGTGAGAACAAGATCCAGATGCTGGGTGAGCCCCTCCCGAATGAAGAGAAGCAGGTGCCTCAGGATTTCGAGAAAGACGGCGACTTGACATTCGTGTTCGACATCGCTGTTGCTCCGGAGTTCAAGGCTGAGCTGACCGCTAAGGATAAGATCGAGTATTACAAGATCAAGGCTGACGACAAGCTGATCGACGACCAGGTGCAGATGTACCAGTCGCAGGCTGGTGAGTTTGTCAAGGCCGACGTGTTCAGCGGCAATGACACCATCACCGGTGACCTGCGTGAGCTGGATGCAGAGGGTAACACCAAGGAAGGTGGCATCACCACCGAAGGCGCTATGGTCATGCCTGCCTATGTCAAGGACGAGGATCAGCGTAAGCTCTTCGACAATGCCAAGCCCGGCGACATCATCACCTTCAACCCCAAGAAGGCCTATCCCGACAACGACGCCGAGGTGGCTGCCCTGTTGAAGGTGGAGAAGGACCAGGTGAAGGATCTGACGGCTGACTTCAGCTATCAGATTACCGAGATCCGCCACTTCCAGCCGGCTCCTGTCGATCAGAAGCTCTTCGACCGTGTGTTTGGTGAGGGTACCGTGAAGGACGAGAAGGAATTCCGTCAGAAGATTGCCGAGAGTGTCGCTCCTCAGCTGCAGCAGAACAGCGACTACAAGTTCATGCTGGATCTGCGTGCCTATATGGAGAAGAAGGTCGGCGACCTCCAGTTCCCGGAGGCTCTGCTGAAGCGTGTCATGCTGCAGAACAACAAAGACAAGGGTGCCGACTTCGTGGAGAAGAATTTCGAGGGCAGCATCAAGGAACTGAAGTGGCACCTGATCAAGGAACAGCTGGTGGCTGCCAACGAGGTCAAGGTCGAGGATGCCGACTTGAAGGCTGTGGCCAAAGAGGCTATCCGTGCCCAGTTCGCACAGTATGGCATGAGCAACGTGCCCGAGGATGTGCTGGAGAACTATGCCGAGGAACAGTTGAAGAAGCGTGAGAACGTAGAGAACTTTGTTGATCGTGCCATTGACGTGAAGTTGACCGAGGCCCTTAAGAAAGTGGTAAAACTGACTGAAAAAGAGGTCAGTTTGGAGGACTTCAACAAGCTAATGCAAGAAAAATAAGAATTTTTAGGAAAAAATAACCCCTAATTGTGAGAG
>ODAJ012180392.1_pt1 | contig 28153 bp, 20 predicted proteins | sample 1539241 | NCBI WGS metagenome assembly ODAJ01 (sample SAMN02144231, study PRJEB22623) | gut metagenome | biome: sheep rumen | host: Ovis aries | place: New Zealand
AAGCACATAGAAAACATGAGCCCATAAAAAGCAAATGGCGTGTAACTCACCAGAGCTACACGCCATTTGATAGTGTTTTGTTATGTCTTTGCTTATGCGTCTCATTTGACCTCCTCGAAGTCGGCATCTTGGACGTCGTCGTTGGGGTTCGACTGGGTCTGCTGACCGCCTTGGTACTGCTGTTGGTCGGCACCAGGCTGAGGACCGGCCTGCTGGCCCTGGGCGTACATCTGCTGAGAGGCCTCCTGCCAAGCGTTGTTCAGGGCTGCAATGGCAGTGTCGATGGCGTTGATGTCAGCTGCCTTGTGGGCATCCTTCAACTGCTGCAGGGCCTGTTCAATGGCCGGCTTCTTGTCGGCAGGAATCTTGTCGCCAATCTCCTTCAACTGATTCTCGGTCTGGAAGATCATCGAGTCTGCCTGGTTCAGCTTGTCAATACGCTCACGCTCACGCTTGTCGTTCTCGGCATTCTGTTCGGCCTCGGCCTTCATGCGGTTGATTTCGTCCTGCGACAGACCGCTGCTGGCCTCGATGCGAATGGCCTGCTCCTTACCAGTGGCCTTGTCCTTGGCGCTGACCTTGAGGATACCGTTGGCATCGATGTCGAAGGTTACCTCAATCTGAGGAATGCCACGACGGGCAGGAGCAATGCCGGTAAGGTTGAACTGGCCGATAGACTTGTTCTGTGCAGCCATGGGGCGCTCGCCCTGCAGCACGTGGATGGTTACCTCGGTCTGGTTGTCGGCTGCGGTAGAGAACGTTTCGCTCTTCTTGCAGGGGATGGTGGTGTTAGCCTCAATCAGCTTGGTCATCACACCGCCGAGGGTCTCAATACCCAGCGTCAGCGGGGTTACGTCAAGCAGTACGATGTCGCCCACGCCGCCTTCCTTGTTCAGGATGGCACCCTGAATGCTGGCACCTACGGCAACCACCTCGTCGGGGTTCACACCCTTTGAAGGCTCCTTACCGAAGTAGTTCTTCACCAGTGTCTGCACGGCGGGGATACGGCTTGAACCACCCACGAGGATAACCTCGTCAATGTCGCTGGTTGACAGCTTGGCATCAGCCATGGCCTTCTGACACGGAGCCAGACAAGCCTGAATAAGGTCGTGAGCCAGCTGCTCGAACTTGGCACGCGTGAGTGTCTTCACCAGGTGCTTGGGCACGCCACCTACAGGCATGATGTACGGCAGGTTAATCTCGGTCGAGGTAGAGCTTGACAACTCAATCTTTGCCTTCTCGGCAGCCTCCTTCAGGCGCTGCATGGCCATGGGGTCGGCCTTCAGGTCAGCACCTTCGTCGTTCTTGAACTCCTGTACCAGCCAGTCGATGATTACCTGGTCGAAGTCATCACCACCGAGGTGAGTATCACCATTAGTAGAGAGCACCTCGAACACGCCACCGCCGAACTCCAGGATAGAGATATCGAACGTACCGCCACCAAGGTCGAAGACTGCAATCTTCATGTCCTTATTAGCCTTATCGACACCGTATGCCAGGGCTGCTGCCGTAGGTTCGTTGACGATACGACGTACGTTCAGACCGGCAATCTGACCAGCCTCCTTCGTAGCCTGACGCTGCGAGTCGGAGAAGTAAGCCGGAACGGTAATAACGGCATCGGTCACCTCCTGTCCCAGATAGTCCTCGGCAGTCTTTTTCATCTTCTGGAGCACCATGGCGCTGATCTCCTGCGGCGTATATTTACGTCCGTCAATATCGACGCGGGGGTAACCTCCCTCGTTGACTACAGCGTAAGGTACACGCGAGATTTCCTTCTCCGTCTGCTGCCAGTTCTCACCCATGAAACGCTTAATAGAGTAAACCGTTTTCTTCGGGTTCGTAATGGCCTGACGCTTGGCGGGGTCGCCAATCTTGCGCTCACCGTTTTCAACAAAACCAACCACCGAAGGAGTCGTGCGCTTACCCTCGCTGTTGGCAATTACAACCGGCTCGTTGCCTTCGAATACGGCAACACAGCTGTTAGTTGTTCCTAAATCGATTCCAATAATCTTTCCCATAATTCTATTTGTTTTTATTTGTTATTATTTTCGTTTTCTTGCGATTATTCGCTGCCATAGTACTGCAAAGCTCGTGCCAAATCATTTTTTTTTAAGATAATAATGACATTTTGGCACAAGTATAAAAAACTTTTATTATCTTTGCACGCAGAAAAGAATTAAAACGTTTTAATCAAAGTCAATAAGTTAATCATCATGAAGAGGATATTCTTTACAACAGCTATGGCACTTGCCGTGTTGTCGGGATGGTCGCAGGATTCATACATTGTGAAGACCAAGAACGTGAAGCCGGCAGCCAAGCCGTCAGTAGCTGCAACCGTGGCAAACGAGATGCCCGAAGAAACAAGCACAGAGCCCCAAAACTTTGTGACAAAGAATTTCAAGTATCGCAGCATGTGTGACTGGACAGATGGTATGAAGTTCATGGTTATCCCAGAGAAGTACGACCTGATAGTCAACACCTTCCGTGACGCATCGACAGGCAAGGAGGTCGGCAATGGCAAACTGCGCCACAAGATTATGGTTTACAAGAACCACACAACAGCTTCTGACGGACGTGAGCACGTGAACTTCGTCTGCCAAGATGACAACCGCGCCTACTATTTTGAGCTACCTCACGGCTCATTTGAAGACTACTGCTACAGCAAGTTGGGTGTACCGACATTGGCCTATTTGGACGATGTAGATAAGGCCCGTGAACTCTTGCTGGGCAAGACGCTCATTACGCGCCAGCCTATTTTCTTCATTGACACCCAGTACGAGGGTGACGGTGTAGAGCAGGTCAAAATAGCAGAGAACACGGAGGTCGTGGTAAGAGCCGTAGGTGTAGGTTCACGCAAATTTCCCGTCAAGATTATCGTTGAAGACCCGAAAACCGGTAAAGAATTCTTCCAGAACGTGGTCATGAGTCGCACCAACAATGGCATGCGCGACGAAGAACTCATCATGGATAACAAAAAGTACGTATTCCTCAACTCGTTTAGCGTGCTTGACGGTACGGACATCGTCAGCGAGGACTACCGTGAATATATGGGCAAGACCATCTTCACAAAATATGCCACCGAAATGGAGTCACGCGGCGACGGCAAGGTGCGCAAGGTAAAAGTTCCTCGTCTGATGGAGTTTGTTGTCGATGCCATTACGCCCATTTCGGGCAGCAAATACGTAGAGCTGACATTGACGGAAGCCGAGTCGCGCCGTATCTACAAGAAGGAGATAACGTTCGTAAACTTTGAAGCCACAGGCGACCCCGACGTAAAGAAGGAGGACTACTTCGGCTATTTGTTCGGCCTGGGCGAAGGCAAACTGCGTAACTCAACACCCGAAACGCGTGCTGCCATCCGCCAGGGACGCGTCATACACGGCATGACCGAGGAAGAAGTAGAATTAGCCATGGGTGAGCCCGACAACGTGGTAGCCGCCAGCAACGGCCGTACTGACTGGATTTACCAGCGTACGAAGAAACTGCTTATTGTTCAGTTTGGAAAGAACGGCAAAGTGACTGGAATAAAAACTCGGTAAGCTCAGTGTACGTCGGTATGCATGAGCATATAAACACTTAAAACCGTCAAAATAGCAACCGACACCAACAATACGGCTGTCTGAAATTCTAAAAACATATCTCTTTTTACCTTTTAAAAACGGGTGCAAAGGTAATTTCTTTCGACAGTCAAACAAAGAAAAGCCCCTTGCTTTAACGGCGAGGGGCTTATTTCTTTGACTTACGTCAATCTGTTGGCTTACAGTATTACTGCATCAGGGCGTTAACAATCTCCTGCTCGTACCAAGTGTTAGTAGCGCGATTATAGAGTCCCATCCACCAAAGACCGCAGGTGTTGTACTGATTGAACTTCTGCTTCAAGTACTGCGCGTACTTGACGCGTTCAGCCATGGACTTTTCCTCGTCAATGGCACCAAACTCACCAAAGATGAAGGGCATACCACACTCCGTGGCACGCTTGTTGACGCGAGTGAAGACGCCATCGATGACAGCCTTACAGTCGTCGTCGAAAATCTTGATGTTGTAGTCGTACTCTTCGCCTTCAGCATTCTTTCCGGCATTGTTGTTACAGAAGTTATAGGGGTCATAAGAGTGAATAGTCAGATACATGTGGTTAGCCACCTTGTCCTGAGGAGCCTGGAATGCATTGACCGGCACATCGTTATTACCTGTAGCAGAGTATGTGGTAACAGCAAGGTTGCGATAGAGGTTATTGCCACCAGAGGCACGTACCACGTTAACGAAGTCCTGCTGCAGCTTATTAATAGCCTCGTAAGCCTGATCCGTCACTGACGAAGGTGCGGTCCAGGAATAAGAGGCATTCAGAATCTCGTTGAACGACTCAAAGATAAGGCGCTCGTCATAGTTCTTAAAGCGTTCGCAAATCTGTTGCCAAATCTTCTGGTAAAGCACTGTATTCTCAGCATAGCTATCCATGTCGGCCATCAGCCAGCACTGTTTGTCAGTTCGTCCTGCAGCTCGTGCTCCAGTGTCGTGCATGACGTTGATAATGCAGTAACAGTTGGCATTGAGCACATAGTTTACCACCTCTTCTACACGGTTCATCCATTCTTCGTTGATGTTACCTTGGTCGTCAATGTGCGGGAACCAAGTAACAGGTACACGGATAATATTGAAGCCCTTGGCGGCAATCTCATCGATGATAGCCTGTGTGGTGACTGGCTGTCCCCAACAGGTTTCATAGGTCTGCCAATCGCCAGGACCAGCGGGGTGGAACCAGTCAGCCGAGGGATCGTGGTTCGACTCAAGCGTATTACCGAGGTTATAGCCCATCTTCAGTTTGGCAACCATGTCCCATGCGCTCTCAATGGGGTCAGAGCTTGAGCCCCTACCAGCCTGGTTGATGGTGAGGACGGCCTGAAGCGTTCCCGTCTGGAAAGTCAGTTTCGAGGTACGTGTAGCACCTTCATTATAATCAACCTTCAGCTTTACGTAGGCACGGGTGTTTACAGCTGTAGTGTCGTTAACATCCCAGCCATAGCCGGCGTGCGGAGTAATGTGCACCCACGTGGTGTCTGTATCGGGTACGGATACCGTCCAGCCACCATCGGTCTCCACGGAAATCATGTAAGAGGTCAGCTCACCCATGGCCAAGTTGAGTTCATGAATGGGTGTACCGTCATGGGCCAACGATATCACTGTTCCCGGAGCAGTGATGTTGCTGACGATGGTGCCATTATCGCTGTCGCTGCAGCCCTGGAATCCCAGAGCTGCGGCGGCGAGCAACACAATGCTAAATATGCTTTTTATTTTCATAATCGTCTTTATTCTTATTGGGTTTTATTTACTTGAGGGGATGTAGATGATTCGGGCATTATCAAACTTTACGTTTATCTTTCCCGACGGCGTTCCCTGATTGATAGACTGCAGACGGAACTGATTCAGGCCAGTGGCAACAATTTCGCTATAAGATTTGCCCGTGTAGCAAGCGAAGGAGCTGAGCGGCAGTACGTGGCGATACCACTTACCAGTAGGAGCTTCGTCGTTGATGTCAGCCAGCACAGGACGTGCAAATTTTGGAGTCTGAGTATCATAGTCTTCCCATTCGAAGCCGTTGTCATACTGATTCTCTGCATCGCCTATAGGCTGGAACATATAGCGGATGTAGCCCGTAAAGACACCATTGTTATAATCTGAACCGTCGTTATAGACGTTGATGGCGAAATACACTTCGTCAGCCGTAGCCGTTGCAGGAATGTTGGGCGACATGGAGAAAGAGTTACCACTCCAGTCTTTGCGATAATAAATCATGGTACCCCACCACTGCTGATACTCAACGGGAATATCGAAATGAGCATAGATGCCGTCGGCCGTTCCGTCGTTACCATAGGTACAGTTGGGTCCCCATCCGTTGTCCGCAGCATCACCGTCGAAGGTGGTCAGAATGGTCGAGTAGTCGTAGAAACGCTCTACCGACACCACACCACCAGGCGTTGTAACGGTCAGCGTAGTACCACTTCCGTCAGTAGGCTTACGCGTGAAGGGAACGACAATTTCATTCTCCTCATCATTGACGGTGAAGTCGTCAGCTGTCAGCGTTACGTCGCCATACTTGATGCTCTCGACCTGCACATACTCAGAGCCACGAATAATGAGGTCTTCGCCAATCTGCGGCATGTCAGAAGAAACGAAGGTTATTGTAGGCTGTCCAGGACGTTTGTAGAAAGGCAGATAGCTCGTTCCGGCAGTACACTTCAGCACCAAGACTCCCGTCTCATAAGGCAGGTCAGGCATCTGGAATTTCAGCTGCGACTTTGTTTCGTAGCTATTGGTCGTCGTATTGAGGTGATGGTCCATGAGCACCGTCTGAATACCATTAACGGCCACATGGTTGCCGCCTATCTCCGTCCATTCGGTGGTAGCCAGCTCTTCAGCCGTAACGTCTGAGAAGAAAGCCTCCTCAATATCAACAAGGTTCAGGCCGAAGATGTTGATTTCGTTGCCGGTCTCACGCGGATAGCGTGCCTGTATGCGTTGCATCTGCGGGCCGGGAGCCGTTATCTTGAAGCCGTAAGTAGCTGTTCCGCCGCCTGTCTCAATACGTATCTCGTCAGGTATCGAGCTGTCGAAAGCCGAAAGTTTAAAACCATTGACCTCAGTAGGCACAGTAACAATGAGGCTGTGGTCAGTATTCATCGTTGTATTGAACGACACTTCCTGATTGTTAATAAAGACATGCAGCGCACCGCCGAGGTTCTTACCCATAACGGCCAGCATGGTGCCGGGTCCAGCCTTGGTGTAGAACTCGTCGTAGCTATAGTTGGTAGTGTCTGAACTCAGAATCTTAACACCCGTTATTTCGGGCTGGCCGCCGCTGGAGTTGTTATCGCTGCAGGCCATGAAGCCAAAGGCTACCGTTACCGAAAGGAACAGCACCAACAGACTTGTCATATTTATTTTGTTCTTCATAAGAAAAAAATTCTATTTTTAGTTATGTTCTTTTCGTTCTTAGCTTATTCACCGAAGTCGTAAGGTTCGGGCTTTTTCTTCAAGTAATCGTTCTGAATAACGTCGCTCTCAGGATAAGGCATAAAGATGTTAGTCTCGCTGAGCGTAATGGGCTGATAGTCGGCACCCTTGGCTTCAAGCAACTTGCTACGCAGTTCTACGAACTCTTTATGGGTCAGTTTCTGTACGACCGTATTGTCATCGATGCTCTGACGCAAGCAGTCGTTCCAAAGGCAATAGCCCTCATCGGTAGTAAGATACCAGTTGTTGGTTCCAGGGAATACACCTCGATAGCTGATGGTACCATCTTCGTTCTTCAAGATACATCCTTCGCGCATTTCCCACGCACGATACTGCATGTTGTTGAAGAAGTCGAGCATGGTCTGGGGTTTCCAGCGGTAGTAGGTTACCATGTCCCACCAGTTGCAGTATTCCATACAGAACTCTATGCGGCGCTCGCGCAGAATGTCGGCAAAGGTAATCTTAGTATATGGAGCCACTTTCGCGCGCAAGCGTACAGCATTGAAAGCAGCCAGCGCCTGTCCGTCGGTCGTTGATTCGGCATTGCCCAAAATAGCCTCGGCCTTCATCAGATAGACATCGGCCAGACGCTGAATGTAAGTATTCAGCGGCGAGGCCATCTGTGCCAGTCCACAAGGAGCCACGTCAGCCTTTGTTCCTAAGACGCCCTTCTTCAGCTGCATCCAGTTGTGGGCATAGGTGTAACCGCCGTCGGCAGCCTTAATGTAGCTGTAGTGCTTATTGGGTGTGAAGAATGTTGCATCACGACGAATGGAGTCCTTCGGGTCTTCATTGTAGAGGTCAATCATATCGACCGAAGCATGCAGCGAACCGCCCCATACGTTGACGTCGGTCACTTCGGGGAAGGCCAAGTCGGAGTACAAAGCATTCATTGCACCCCACTCTCCGCTGTTCGGGTCGGCCCAACGCATGGCAAGCAGCGTCTCTGAGTTGTCGTTGTTCTGAGCCTTGAAAAGGTCTTCGTAGTTATCCATCAGCTTGTACTGACCACAGTTGATGACCTCATCGCAGAGCTGAACCACTTCGGCCAGCATGGACTCGTTACGCTCGTGGTCACCCTTAACATCGCTGAAAAGTGCCCATCCGCTCTGAGCCAGCAGAGCCTTAGCCAGTGCAGCCTTGGCAACATACTTAGAGGGGTGGAAGTCGGTACCCGTCTCAGGCAGCAGTTCGGCAGCCTTACGGAAGTCGCGTACGATAAACTTCAGCACGTCACTCTCTGGATTGAGCGGACGAATGGGGTTGTCTATCATCACCTGGTTATCCTCGAAGAGAATGTTGGCACCCCAACCGCGCAGCAAGTAGAAGTAAGCCCATCCACGCATGAGGTAACACTCGCCCATAGCGGCCATCTTCGTGCTCTCAGAAACCTCGCTGCTGCAATACCTGTCAAGGTTGTAGAGCGTGGCATTACTCATCGTCACCACGTTGTAAAGAGCAGACCATGCCAAGCCCATGTCCTTGGTAAGGGCGGTAACCTGGAAACGTGCGAACTCAAAACTCACGTAGGGGTTCCACGCATCGTTAGCACGATAAGAGCCCATACCGATGATGGCACGGCGGTTGAAGTTGAACCACGCACGGTTGAAGAGCGGTTCCGTGCCTTTTCTTACTGCCGCATCAGACGCATAGAACGTCTCGGCTGTATAATTGCCGGTAGGTTTCTTGTCCAGGAAGTCATCCGAACAACCCGTCAGGGTCAGCGAGAGACCTGCCAGCGCACACATAATATATTTATTAATCTTTATATATTTATTAATCTTTTTCATAGAACTGTTCCTATTTAGAATTTCACTTTCAAACCGAAGGTATAAATACGCTGTGAGGGATAACGGTAGTTATCAATACCCTGAAGTATCACACTCTGTCCCTGGGCACCGATTTCCGGATCATAGCCATCATATCCACAGATGGTAAAGAGGTTCTGAATGTTTCCATAGACCTGAACCCACTCTAACTTCAGCGGCTGGAGCCACTTCTTCGGCAGGTTCCAAGCCAGCGAGAGGGTCTTCAGTCGCAGGTAAGAACCGTTCTCGACGAAGCGGTCGCTGACACGGTTGTTGTCGTTCAGACTCGTACCAGCGGCACTGATGCGCTGCACGGTGGTCGACTCTGCATTCGACACAAAGACATTGGTAATGTCGTTAGCAGAACCTTCGGGGTTCATCATCTCCACACGTGCGTAGTTGGCCACTTCACTCATCTTGTTGCCGTAGCCCTGCGTGTTGGTATGCTCCTGGCGAACGAGGTTGTAAATGTCGCCGCCTACAGAACCGTTCAGGAAGAAGCTCAACTCAAAGTCCTTCCACGTAATGACATTGTTCAGACCGAAGGTGAAGTCAGGGTTCGGGTTGCCTATATAGGTACGGTCAGCCTCGGTTATCTTGCCGTCGCCGTTAATATCCTCAAAGATGTAGTCACCCACCCAGACGCTGTTCTGAGCTATGGGCTGCAAGTTACCCTCGGTGTCAACCGGACGAGCCACGGGCACGCGGTTGCCCTGGGCATCAAGCAGGAACTCACCTAAGTCGTTCTTCTGGTAGAAGTCGCTTTCGTTCTTAAACATGCCCACGACCTTGTAGCCATAGAAGCGGCCTACCGGTCCGCCTATGTCGGAGAGCGTGTAAGTCTCTGTACCGATGGTACCCGAAATGGTTGAGCCCTCGCTGTTCAGTTTGGTCAGCTTGTTACGGTTGAACGAAAGTGTAGCACCCGTACGCCACTGCCAGTCCTTACTGGAAATGTTGACGGTGTTCAGCGTGAACTCAATACCGGTATTGCGAATGGCACCCGTGTTCACCCAAGGAGCCGACATACCCATCCAGTCGTTATTGATGACGTAAGAAGGCAGCGAAGCCTGCATCAGCAGGTTGTCGGTATTTTTATAGTACCAGTCAACGATAAACTCTATGCGGTTGTTGAAAGCAGAAATGTCCAGACCGACGTTCCACGCCTTTGTGCTCTCCCACTTCAGGTTCGCGTTGGGGAAGTTACCAGGATAGTAGCCCGTGCCCCAAGCCGTAGCCGTGTTAGCCATCGTTGCACCATAAGCAAAAGAACCAGAGCTCTGGTTACCTACGAGACCCCAGCCGAGACGAAGTTTCAGGTTGTTGAGCCACTCTGCGTTCTCCAAGAACTTCTCGTTGCTGATGCGCCAAGCCAGAGCTACCGAGGGGAACCAACCCCAGCGGTTGTTAGGACCGAAGCTGCTGGAACCATCAGTACGCAGAGTTGCCGTGAGGAGGTAACGGTCAAGAATGTTGTAGTTCAAACGTCCGAAGTATGACTCGATACCCCACTTCGTACCGTCATCACCGCTATTGGTAGCTGTTGAAGAGTCACCCACGTTCAGCGAGTGAATAGCGTCGCTGATGTAGCCCTTACGTGAAGCACTCAGGCTCTCCCAGTTACCCCACTGCGACTCATGACCCAGCATGAGCTGGAAGTGGTGGCCCTGCAGCAGGTCAAGGTCATAGGTGGCATACTGCTTGAACGAGGTATATTTGCTAAGGTTCTTCGAACGCGTTGACTGCGACTCAACCATGATGGAACCATAGGTATATTCAGGGACGAAGTAGAATGAGTTCAGCCAACCGCGGCTTCCTCCATATTCTACACGAATATTCAGGCCCTTCACTGGCTTGATGTTGGCATAGACGTTGTAGTCCAGCTGATAGTTGTTCGTTCGGTTCTCCTTCATGTTAGCCTCGAAGATGGGGTTCGAATAGTACGTAGCAAAGTCGTTGACTTCGGGTACGCCGTAGCTGCCGTCGGGGTTACGCGGAGCCACGTCGGGGAACTGGCTCAAGGCCGTAGAAATAACGTTGTTCTCCGTAAAGGTAATAATCTGCTTAGTGTTCGAGTACGACATGTTAGTACCTACCTGCAGCCAATCAGTAATGTTAGTGTCGAAGTTGGTACGGAACGAAGCACGCGTAAAGCCAGAGCCGATACCTACACCCTCCTGGTCGAGATAACCACCCGAGATGCTGTAGTGCATGTCCTTATTACCGCCATTGATGTTGACAGTATGGTTCTGCATGAAAGCTGTCTGGAACAACTCGTCCTGCCAGTCAGTACCATTGGTCAGCAGTTCGGGGTGCTTATAATCCTCACGAGTACCCCATCCCTGAATGGCAGCACGCACGTTATAGAATTCGGCATACTGCGGCAAGTTCATGACGCTAAGTCTTGTGGGCAGCTGCTGCCAACCTATGTAGCCTTCGTACTGAATCTTGGCCTTGCCCTCTTCACCGCGTTTGGTTGTGATGAGTACCACACCATTAGAAGCACGCGAACCGTAGATGGCCGTGGCCGAAGCATCCTTCAGTACCTCGATAGAGGTAATGTCAGAGGGGTTGATGCTGGCCAGTGCCGAGGTATTGCTGCTGGTATTACCGCTCATGGCAATACCGTCAATGACGTAGAGCGGCTCGTTGCCTGAGAGTGAGTTGATACCACGAATCTGCACCGAAATGCCACCACCAGGAGCACCTGAGTTCTGAGTCACCTGCACACCGGCAATGCGACCCTGCATGGCTTGTTCAATACTCGTGTTCACACCTTGCTTGATCTGCTCTTCGTTGATGGAAGCCACAGAGCCCGTCAGGTCGGAACGTTTCATGACACCATAACCTACCACAACGACTTCGTCGAGCGAAGTAGCATCCTCTGATAGTTGAATGTCAAGCTGTCCACCCTTCGTAACGCGTACCTGCTTGGTGGTGTAACCGATGTACGACACCTCCAGCGTCTGCCCCACGTTGGCAGAAATCTTGTAATTACCCATGGCGTCGGTGATGGTTCCTCCAGCTACACCTCTCACCTTCACCGTTGCACCGATAACCTCCTCGCCCGTAGAGGCGTCAGTTATCGTACCATGAATATTTACGCTCTGGGCCAGTGCCATAAGCGGAAACATCACGGCCAAGAGAGCTATGCATCTGCATTCAGCAAACACATGGCTCAGAATTGAGCACGTTTTTTTCATACAATTTTTATTATTATAGTTAGTAATTATTACCATAGGTTATAGTAGGCATGCAAAGATAAAAACATTTTTTCGCAATACCCAAACTTTTACGCCATTTTTCTTGAAAATGACAAAATAGTATCATTAATCAGCAACATTTGACTACTTCCGCTTAGCCGAAGTTTCCCTGATAACCAATTTCTGAGGCACTATTTCATGGTAAATGGTGTGGTCTCCTGCTATCTGGCGAAGCAACATTTTGCAAGCCCGCTCGCCCATCAGGTGGCTCTGGTCCATAATGGCAGACAATTGTGGCGTGACGTAGGCGGCATGTGCATCGTCAGTAAAACCGATGAGGGCCACATCTTCCGGAATGCGCAGCTTCAGCTGCTTAATGGCCGTAAAGGCAGCAAACGTGATAATGTCGTTAAAGGCCAGAATGGCATCTGGCCGGTCTTCCCGTTGCAGTAACTTAGTGGTTTCCTCCAGAGCCCATTGGTAGTCAATCTTTCCACAAACCACCATTTCGCGCAGTATGGGCATATGGTTGTCGCGTAACGCCTCCAGATAGCCGTGCTTACGGCGTCGCACCATGTCCAGATGATTCGGCCCTCCCACAAAGGCCACGCGCTTGCTGCCTGTGTCCAAGAGGTGCTGGGTGGCTTGCTGGGCTGCTTCGTCGCCATTGGCTTTCACCGACGAGAATTTCTCGGGCAGACAGGTTCGTCCGAAGAACACGAGCGGAATGCTCATGTCGGACAGTACCTCGAAGGGTTTATAGTCGGTGGTAGTTTGTGCCAGACAGGCTATGACTCCCTCTACGTGCATGCTGACAAAGTTGTCGATGGCGCGTGCTTCTGCCTCAAAGTCCTCATGGCTGTTGGCACTGATGACGCTGTAGCCCTCCTTGGCTGCTTCGGCTTCGATACCTGCCAAAATAGCTGCATAGTAGTGGGTTTCCAAGTGGGGCACCACAACACCTAATATTTTGGGGGCCTCACGCCTTAGGCTCTGTGCAAAGGGGTTCGGACGATAGTTTTTCAGCTTAGCCAACTCTTTCACGCGTTGCTGCATCTCCTTGCCTATTTCAGGAGAAGACCTCAAAGCTCGGCTGACGGTAGCAATGCTCACCCCCAGTTCACGGGCCAAATCTTTAAGTGAAGTACGCCGTTTGGCAGCAGGTTTTTTGTTATTGTTTGTCATTGCTTTTGTTGTTGTTGAGTGCAAAAATACACAAAATCCACGAATTTGCAAACGTTTACGTTACTTTTTTTCAAAAAAACGATACAATCTATCTGTTTTATTCCTAACTTTGCACTCGGAATTCAGAATGAGTAATGAATAGTTGATAATAAGTTAGTTAGAAAAGGCTCAAGCTTGTCGTGAGATAGGCTTGAGTTTTTGTTTAGAAAAAACAATTAAAACAATAACAATATGATTTTGAAAACAATTCTCTTGGCATTCGTTCTCGGCAGCTGGCTCACGGCCAGTGCTCAGTGTTGTTCGTCGTGCCCCCATCACACATCACCCAACACCCATCACCCATCACCCAACACCCATCACCCGACACCCAACACCCATCACCCGACACCCATCGCCCTCAGCCAGTGGCAAGCCGGAGCCATCGTCAGCGAGGCTGACATAGAGGCGTTCGGCGGGTTAGAGAAGTGCTTTGCGGCAGAGGAGATTCCTGACGCCGTATGGCAGCGCATGCAGGGCAAGACTTACAAGACGAACCCCCACATTGGCCGTGCAGACCTGCGCCACATTCGCACGTTACACTGGGACTATGACGGGCGCATCCACGTGGGCGAAATGGTGTCGAACAAGCTCATTGCCGACCGTTTGGTGCGCATTTTCCGACAGCTCTACGATGCCCACTACCCTATTCAGCAGATGCTGTTGCCCGATGTCTATGATGCTGACGACGAGACGCAGATGCGCCATAACAACTCGTCGTGTTTCTGCTACCGCGTCGTTGCCGGCAGCACTAAACTCTCGAAGCACGCACGCGGTTTGGCCGTGGACATTAACACGCTCTACAACCCCTACTACAAAGACCGAGCTGACGGTACACGCTTCATTCAGCCCGCTACGGCCGCACAGTATTGCAACCGCACAGGCTCGTTCCCCTACAAGATAGACAAGCAGGATCTTTGTTACAAGCTGTTTACGGAGAATGGTTTTGAGTGGGGCGGCGACTGGAAGACATGTAAGGATTTCCAGCACTTTGAGCTCATCGAGTAAGCTCAGCCGAAGTACTTTGCCTCCAAACACTCCGAGAGTGCCTCGTGGCGGCTGCGCATGTAGAGGTACATGAGCTGATAGACAGTAAGCTCCAGAAGCGGATAGACAAAGGGGACGTCCAACAGGCAGACTATATATATAAGTATCGCGCGCGTATTGAACGTCAGTAGGTTGGTGTATTTCATGAGCGGTAGTGACCCCTGCCTGAAGTCCTGACGCAGCTGCTGAGGCATGTCGTCAGCATTGGGCCAGCGGTGCTTCACCTTTCCAAAGAATTGCTGAAAGCGGGGCGTACGCTGCTCCTGCGAATGGCAGTAGTTGGCGTAGTTATAGTAGAAGATGCGGTCAAGCCATTTATCCTTTGGCAGTGCTTCATAGATGCTGCGCTGGCTATGGTAGCTGTCCAGTTCGCTGCCTTCACGGCCTAAGAGGAAGTACAGATGCACCTGCCGGTAGTAATCGGCCAGCGAGCTCTGCTTAGAGTGACACAGTATGCTGGCCGCAAAGCACAGGGCAAAAGCTGCTAAGTAGGCCCACCAACCCAATATTGGCTGCCACATGTTGCCCATGCGTAGCAGCAGGGCCAGATAGACACAGAAGAACCAGACGTCGCCCGAAAAGCCGTCGAGCATGCGGCCAATGAGGGTTTTCTTTCCCGTCAGGCGGGCCATTTGTCCATCGGTAGAGTCGCAGAAGTTGGCCAGCATGAGCAGCAGTACACCGGCCAGGTTGTGCCAGAGGTCGGTAAAATAGAACATGTAGCCCGCCCCCATGCCTAAAAAGATACTCAAGACGGTCACCACGTTAGGGTGAACGCCCAGCTTCATCCAGCCCAAGGCAAAGACAAGTCCGATGGGGCGCGTAAAGTAGATGTCGAGCCACTCCTCCGTATCGTCCGACTTGAACGACTGTCGAAGCATGTCGCTGAATTTTCTATTTTCGGATTTTCTATTTTCTATTTCTTTTTCCATCTTCATGTCACTTTGTCAGTTTTTCTGCCTCGAGGATGTCTGACGCATGGTCAATGTCGATAACTTTCCCGAACTGCCAGGCTTTGACCTTTAGACCTTCGCTGATGAGTGCACGCTGGAAGTTTCGCATGCGGCTCTCACCCCGCTCTATACAGCGTTCCAACACCTTGAGAGCTTGCGGCTTCAGGCCATAGATGCCTGCAGAGACGAATTCAAAATCCGGAGTTTGGAATTTGGATGTCCGAGTGTCGTAAAAACCCGTGATGAGCAATTCTCTCTCCTCTCTCCTCTCTCCTCTCTCCTCTTCTTCCACCCCCACCCACAGTGGTTTTTCGTCGTCCACGTAGTGTGTAATGCCCATCAGCGCATCGGCTTCGGTACAGCAGAAGTCAGCTACATAGCGACTGAACTCCTGCTCGTTGAATACCGTATCGACCGTCGTCAGCACAAAGGGTTCTCCGGCCAGATAAGGGCTTATAGCCCACAGGCTGTGCATGGAGCTTGGCGTACTCTTCACCACGAGGCGTACCTCGCCGCTGATGACGCTGCTTACGGCCGGAGCCGTGCGGTCGTTACAAACGACCACCACCTCGGTGGCCCCGTTCTGGCTGAATATACGCAAAAGGCGGGTAAGGAGCGCTTCGCCCCCTACCCTGACCAGTGGTTTCGGCTCTTTGATGCCTTCAGCAGCCAGCCGCGAGCCTTCGCCTGCTGCTATGACGGCAAACCTCATTCTTTTTTAGTCCTTGTCGGCAATGGCGGCCTTAATCTTTGCCTCCAGTTCTTCACAGAGTTCAGGATTGTCGGCCAACAGCTGCTTCGTAGCATCGCGGCCCTGTGCCAGCTTGTTGTCTTCATACGAGAACCACGACCCGCTCTTCTTAATAATGCCGTACTCGACACCGAGGTCAACAATTTCGCCCAGACGCGAAATGCCCTCCCCGAAGAGAATCTCAAACTCACACTTGCGGAAAGGAGGCGCCACCTTGTTCTTGACTACCTTCACCTTGGTCAGGTTTCCAAGCACGTTGTCGCCATCCTTGATGGGTGTTGACTTGCGAATGTCTAAGCGTACAGATGCATAAAACTTCAGGGCGTTACCTCCAGTAGTGGTTTCAGGGTTACCGAACATGATGCCAATTTTCTCGCGCAGCTGGTTGATGAAGATGCACGTGGTGTTGGTCTTGGCGATGGTGGATGTCAGCTTGCGCAGCGCCTGGCTCATCAGTCGTGCGTGCAGACCGACGGCCGAGTCGCCCATGTCGCCTTCTATCTCTTTCTTCGGCGTGAGTGCAGCCACGGAGTCGATGACAATGATGTCGATGGCACTCGAGCGAATGAGCTGGTCGGCTATTTCGAGTGCCTGCTCTCCGTTGTCGGGCTGCGAGATGTAGAGGTTTTCAATGTCAACGCCTAACTTCTCGGCGTAGAAGCGGTCAAAGGCGTGTTCAGCATCGATAAATGCTGCTATACCGCCAGTCTTCTGCGCCTCTGCAATGGCGTGAATAGCCAGCGTGGTCTTACCTGACGACTCGGGGCCGAATATCTCAATGATTCTTCCTCTTGGATAGCCACCTACGCCGAGTGCAGCGTCAAGGCCTATGGATCCCGTATGGATGACTTCCACATTTTCTATCTTCTCGTCGCCCATGCGCATGATGCTACCTTTCCCGAAGTCTTTCTCAATCTTCGACATGGCGGCTTGCAGGGCCTTCAGCTTTTCTTGCTGTGGGGTGAGGGCGTCGCCCTCGGTTTCTTTCTTTGCCATAACTCTATTTATTTTCGATTTTCGATTTACGGATTTTCGATTTACGGATTTTCGATTTTACAACTCCAAGTCGCCGTCGTGTATTTCGTGCCAAGGCAGTCCTTGGCAGTTCAGCTGCTCCATGAAGGGGTCGGGGTCAAACTCTTCGACATTGAAGACGCCGGGCTTACGCCATAGGCCCTTGCAGAACATCATGGCACCTATCATGGCCGGCACGCCCGTTGTGTAGCTTACGCCCTGCATGCCCGTCTCCTCGAAGGCAGCCTGGTGCGAACAGTTGTTATAGACGTAATAGGTGTGCTCCTGACCATCGTTGCCAATGCCACGTATACGGCAGCCTATGGAGGTCTGGCCTTCGTAGTTCTGTCCGAGGTCCTGCGGGTTGGGCAGCACGGCCTTCAGGAACTGCAGAGGCACAATTTTTACTTTTACGGTCTTTCCGGGCTCTTCAGCCAGCGGGGCCTCATAGACGATTTCGTCAATGCGGCTCATGCCAATGTTCTGAATAACCTCCAGGTGCTTCAGGTACTGCTGACCGAAAGTCATCCAGAAGCGGGCACGCTTGATGGTGGGGTAGTTAATGACCAGCGACTCTATCTCCTCATGGTGTAAGAGATAGCTGTCGCGGGGCCCTATTTCGGGGTATGTCAGGTCTTTATGTATTTCCAGGGGCTCCGTCTCCACCCACTTGCCGTTTTCCCAGTAGAGTCCCTTCTGGGTAATTTCGCGTATGTTGATTTCGGGGTTGAAGTTGGTGGCGAAGGCCTTATGGTGGTCACCGGCGTTGCAATCTACGATGTCCAGATACTGCAGCTCCTTGAAATGGTGCTTGGCTGCATAGGCGGTAAAGATGCTGGTGACGCCCGGGTCAAACCCGCAGCCCAGAATGGCCGTCAGGCCAGCCTCGCGGAAGCGTTCGCGGTAAGCCCATTGCCAGGAGTACTCGAAGTGTGCCTCGTCCTTGGGCTCGTAGTTGGCAGTGTCTAAATAGCTGCAGCCGCAGGCCAGACAGGCCTCCATGATGGTCAGGTCCTGATAGGGCAATGCCAAATTGACGACCAGTTCGGGCTGGTACTTGGTGAAGAGGGCCTTCAGCTGCTCTACGTCATCAGCATCTACCTGTGCGGTCTTGATGCTGATGGGTGTTGGGTGCTGGGTGCTGGGTGTCAGAAGTCCCTTTGCCTTGATGGCCTCAACTATGGCGTCGCACTTCTCCTTACGGCGGCTTGCAATGATAAACTCGCTGAACACGTCAGCATTCTGTGCAATCTTGTGGGCGGCTACGGTGGCTACACCGCCTGCGCCAATCATTAATACTCTTGACATCTTTTTTATTTTCGATTTACGGATTTTCGATTTACGGATTTTCGATTTACGGATTTTCGATTTACGAATTTACTATTTAACGATTTCGTCCGAGCGGATGCCTAACGCCTTCATGAGCGAGAAGCCGAGCATCTGCTGCTCGTAGCGGCCTACTTGCGGCTCCATCGTGAAGACACAGCAGGGTTTCTCCACCGACTTCAGCTCGTGGCCCAGAACGCTCAAGTACTGCTCGCCGGGCACCAGCATAAGGCGCTCAACGTCCGTCTGCTGAGCCAGATGCTGTAAGGACTCACGGTAGAGCGCGTCCATCGTGGTGATGCTTTCCACCCTGACGCTGCTGATGAGGAACTCCCCCAGGTTGTCGCTGAAGGCCTTGCCGTCCAGCTCGTCGCTGAAGCTGGCGGGAAGAAAGTTCTGAAACGCCTTGTCCGAGTGTAGCAGAACCACCTGTGTCAGGTTGTCTGCTGGCCGCAAGCCGCCGTCCAGAGCCACACAGTCTAACCAGAGAGCCAGGTCGGCCTGGGGTATGCGGCGCTCCAGCATGCGCTCGAAGTTAACGATGAGGTTGAAGGCTACACGGTCTATGTAGTCCGCATCAACCAGTATGACATTTTTCTTTTCCTGCATATTGTCGGCAAAGGTACAAAAAAAAATTATAATTCATAATTCATAATTCATAATTATTTTCTACCTTTGCAAAAATTTTGAACAAACTACAAACAAAACAACAACATGTCAACAATTACAGTACTTATTGTCACGCTCTTCGTTGTAGGCTACCTGTGCATAGCCCTGGAGAGCTTTACCCGCATCAACAAGGCCGCCATTGCGCTACTCATGTGCGTGGGCTGCTGGACGCTCTTTGTCCTGGCCCCCGGAGCCTACTACCCCGACGTGCCGGCCGACGGACTGATGCACCACATTGCCGAAGTCATAGAGCACCACTTGGGCGACGCCGGCGGCACGCTGTTCTTCCTGATGGGAGCCATGACCATCGTTGAGATAGTCGATTACAACGGGGGCTTCAACTTCGTGCGTGACACCCTCCAGACCAGCTCAAAGCGCAAGCTCCTGTGGCGCGTGGCCTTCATCACGTTCTTCCTGTCGGCCATCCTGGACAACCTCACTACCTCCATCGTCATGATTATGGTGCTCAGGAAACTGGTGCAGAACCACGAGGAGCGCATGATCTACGCCGCACTGGTCATCATTGCGGCCAACTCCGGCGGAGCCTTCTCGCCCATTGGCGACGTAACGACCATCATGCTCTGGATTAAGGGCGTCATTACGGCTCAAGGCGTCATTACCGAAATATTCATCCCCTCGCTGGTCTCTATGGTCATTCCGGCGCTCATCATGCAGTACATGCTGAAGGGCAAGTTCGACGAAGAGCAGACCCAGCAGATGGCCGTCGTGACTCAGTTTACCAAGACGCAGCGTACCATCATCTTCTGGCTGGGCGTGGGCGGACTGTGCTTTGTGCCCGTCTTCAAGACGCTGACCCACCTGCCGCCGTTCATGGGCATTCTCCTTGTGCTGGGCGTACTGTGGACGGTGACGGAGATTTTCCACTACCACACTGACGAGGACGACACCATGGCCAAGCGCGTCAGCGACCTACTTTCCAAGATAGACCTCGCCACCATCATGTTCTTCCTGGGCATCCTGATGGCCGTTGCCGTACTGCAGGAAATTGGCGTACTGGCGGCACTGGGCGAAGGACTCAACACGGCCTTCTCGGGCAACTACTACCTCATTAACGGCATCATCGGCATTCTGTCGAGCATTGTCGATAATGTGCCCTTAGTAGCCGGCTGCATGGGCATGTACCCCGTGGCCGAAACGGGAGCCATGGCTGTCGATGGCATCTTCTGGCAGCTGCTGGCCTACTGTGCCGGCGTGGGCGGCTCGATGCTCATCATCGGTTCGGCAGCCGGCGTGGTGGTCATGGGTCTTGAGAAGATTACCTTCGGCTGGTACCTCAAGCGCATTACGTGGGTAGTCTTCGTGGGCTACCTGGCCGGTATTCTGGTTTACTGGGTTGAGCGCACGCTGTTCTTCTAAAAATAGTCCATGAAGCAAGACCTGCTGGCCTACATACGCGAAGGGCGCCCAATGACTCAGAGCGAGAAGCTGAGGCTCATCGTCAGCCTGAGCGTCCCCTCTATCCTGGCGCAAATCTCGGCCACCGTGATGTTCTTCATCGATGCCTCGATGGTGGGACATCTCGGTGCCCGGGCTTCGGCGGCCATCGGTCTTGTTGAAACGACGGGCTGGCTCATGGGCGGACTGGCCTCGGCGGCCAACATGGGCTTTGCCGTCCAGGTGGCCCACTTCATTGGGGCCAACGACTTCGAGGCGGCCCGCAGGGTCATGCGACAATCGTTCGTCTGCTGTCTCATCTGGTCGCTCACCATCACGCTGACGGCCTTGGCCTGCGGGCCTTTCCTGCCCTACTGGCTGGGCGGCACGGAGGAGATAGCCCACGATGCCTCGCTCTACTTCATGCTCATCGGTGTCTTTGGCATGTTCTTCCAGATGGAGGGGCTGGCGGGCTCCATGCTGAAGAGTTCGGGCAACATGAAGGTGCCGTCGGTGCTGAACATCCTGATGTGCGTCATGGACGTGGTGTTCAACTACTTCTTTATCTACATCCTCGAGTTGGGCGTCATGGGTGCCGCCTTAGGCACGGGTCTGGCCGAAATCGTCACGGCCGCGCTCATGCTCTACTTCCTCGTCTGGCGGTCCGACATTCTCGGACTGCGGGGCCGCCCAGGCTCCTTCCGTCCGCAGGAGTCAACCGTCCGCACGGCCTTTAAGATAGGTGCGCCCATGGGGCTGCAACACCTGCTCATGGGGTCGGCGCAGATTGTGAGCACGCTCATCGTGGCCCCCTTAGGCACCATAGCCATAGCGGCCCACTCGCTGGCTATCACCGTCGAGAGCCTTTGCTACATGCCGGGCTACGGTATTTCCGAGGCTGCCACCACGCTCGTGGGCCAGGGCATCGGAGCCGGCCAGAAACTGCTCACGCACTCCTTCGCACGCATGTCGGTAGGTCTGGGCATCGGCATTATGACCATAATGGGTGTGCTGATGTATATCTTCGCCCCTGAGCTGATGTCTATCATGACGCCCGTAGCCGAAATACGCGACCTGGGCACCCACGTCCTGCGCATCGAGGCCTTTGCCGAACCCATGTTTGCAGCGGCCATTGTCTGCAACGGTGTCTTCATAGGTGCCGGTGACACGCTGCGCCCTGCCGTCATGAGCCTTTGCTGCATGTGGGGTGTACGCCTGACGCTGGCTGCCCTGCTGGCCCGCGAGTACGGACTGCCGGGCGTCTGGACGGCCATGGCCATCGAGCTCACCGTGCGCGGACTACTCTTCCTGAGCCGCCTCTTCTTCGGGCGCTGGCAGGAAAGGCTGAGCGTTAAGGGTTGAGAGCGTACAGAAAAATGCGGCTCCCGGAATCACTCCGAAAACCGCACTCTGAATATTAATAACTAAAAACCTAAAATCTAATGCTCTCTCTCATGTTTAGCGCTTTTCTATGCTACGGTCAATCACATATGCCGATACTGCAAAGATAGCGAACAGTTCAATTAATAATGTTAGTGTCATAATGTTACCCTTTCTTTTACTTTAGTTCAACAATCTTTTACCTTTTTACTTTCTCTCAAACTTTTTTTCTTTAATGTTCGTGTTATCCTTTCTTTCTACCCTAAACCTATCTTATATTGAGGCGGGTGTTTTTTCCTTTTGACAGTGCAAAGGTAAGGCGAATTTTTGTTCGCTCCAACATTTCGGGGCCGTTTTCTTGGAAAAACGCCCCCGTTTTTGACCTACATCAATTACTTGTGTTCGCACACAACGCCTTTTCCACCCAATTCGTGAGCTCTACGAACTCTTCTATTGACAGCTGCTCCGGGCGTTTGGTCATAAAACGTTCTATCCTTTCTTCTCGAGGTGCGAGGTGCGAGGCACGAGGTGCGAGGTGCGAGGTACGAGGTACGAGATTACCTTGCACGCCCTCCTCTGCCTCCGAACTATTCTCGCACCTCGTACCTCGTACCTCGTACCTCGAAGATTCCTCGCACCTCGAAAACAGCTGGCGCAGCGACACGCGCAGCATCTTGCGACGCTGCTGGAAGACCGTCTTGACTACGCGGCGAAACAGCTGCTCGTCACAGCCCAGGTGCGCCGTGGCGTTACGCGTCATGCGGATGACGGCACTCTTCACCTTCGGCGGCGGATTGAACACCCCTTCATCCACGGTGAAGAGGTACTCCACGTCGTACCACGCCTGTATCAGCACCGAGAGGATGCCGTAGGCCTTCGTGCCCGGCTGGGAGGCTATGCGCTGGGCCACCTCTCGCTGTATCATGCCTGTGCAGCAGGGTATGAGGTCGCGGTTGTCTATCATCTTGAAGAATATCTGCGACGATATGTCGTACGGATAGTTGCCCGTCAGGACGAACTGCCCGCCCTGAAACAGTTCCCTGAGGTCCATGCGCAGGAAGTCGCCCTCAATGATTTCCGGGATTCTCCGGGAAACGCGGTGCGAGGTCGAAGACTCCTCGTACCTCGAAAAGTACTCCTTCAGATACGCCACGCTCTCGGTGTCTATCTCTACGAGCTTCAGCTCGCGTGGCTTCTCCATGAGGTACTGCGTCAGCACACCCATGCCGGGACCCACTTCGAGCACGGGCAGCCCCGGGCAGGCATCCACCGTGTCAGCTATGCGGCGGGCAATGGTCAGGTCAGTCAGAAAGTGCTGACCCAGGTTCTTCTTCGGCTTTACTTGTTTCATTGGCGTAACACATTATTATATATATGCCCACAAAGGTACGACTTTTTTCTTTAATCCACCAACAAAACTGGGGGAAAAACATTCCCTCGGCAGTAACTTAGCTACTCCACCTTTGCGGCCTGCTCTTCGTCGTTCACTCGTGTGTCCCAGAAAGCGGCGATGTAGATAGTATCGCATGTCGTTGTGCTTTCCTTGCTTCCGAGTCCCAAATAGCCTTCATATTCTTTCTGCCATTTCAAGTTCTTCCTGCTCCCAGCGTTTGATTTCCACGTCCATCTCACGCATCACCTCTTCGTGGGGTATGCCAAGTCCTGCTGCAAAGTTAGCCTCCGCCTCGTCGAGCAGGTCATTCATCTCCTTCAACGTATAGCGGGGAAGAGGCTCGTCCTCACTACAGGTCACCATGCCCTTGACGGCAGTGGGCCTTATGCTCTCGGCCAGTATTGCTATCAACTCCAGTTTCTGGCTGTCGTCCATGTCCTTCACCACGTTCCAGTAGTAGCTCAAGGGGTGCGTGGGCTGCTGTCTTCTTGCGGTTACTGTTGCCATAATTCTATGATTTATGAGTTTCTGGCTGCAAATATACAACAATTTCCAGACTTTCCAGCGGTTTCTGCGGAAATTTTAGTGACGTAGGGCTGAAAGGGAGAGGAAAGATTGCCCTAACTGCGGTGGTTTGAAAAGATGTCCTAATTGCGGCGGAAACGGCGGACATTACGAGACACGGTACAGATAGGTCTATTGCTGAGGGTACTGAAATTCTCTGGGGTTAAAAAAACATTGGGCCACTTTCCAACCTTCTTTGGGCCACTTTCCACTCTTCTTTGGGCCACTTTCCACTCTTCTTTGGGCCACTTTCCACTCTTCTTTAGGCCAAACAAGGGTGGAGAGAAGCTTGCGTTAGGGTGGAGTTTGGTGCAAACCACGACTCTCTCCAGTTCTCCACCAATCATGCGCAGCCAAAACGTAGGGAAATACTCTTTCTACTCTGCGGCTCTGCACAAGACAAAACTACATTACCACTATAAAATTTATTTTCGTTGCAACAATGCCACCTTTGCAACAGTCGCTGACAATCAGCCTGTTACGCGTGGCATTATGGTGACAAAAGTGGCAAAGTACAGGTGATTTTAACACTTTTCACGTCATTTTTGGAGCCAAAATGCTGTTTTTTTCACCGTTTTCCTTGCTGTTAAGGCGCCTTCTCGCTCCTGTGAAAGTGCCTTCTCGCTATTCGCTCCATGGGTTGGAACTATTAGTTCCATAGGGTGGAGCAACCCGCTCCACCCCATGGAACAACAAGAGAAACGGCACTTCTCTCGGGGAAAATGATTACTTAATCACGACCTTGAGCCTAAAGGCTCGAGCTCGTTTACGTTCGGAAGTGAAAGCAAGCTTTCACTCCCCTCACTTAATCACGACCTTTCTGCCACGATGGATGTAGAGGCCCTTCTCGCTCGGCTCACCTTGCAGCATGCGGCCGTCGAGGGTGTACCAAGCCCCCTCTCCTTGGGAGAGGGTTGGGGAGAGGCTCTCTATTCCCGTCTCACCCTGAACAACCTCTATGCCGTAGAGCTTCAGCTCGCCAGTGGCCGGTGCATTGCCTGCCATGCCTGGAGCGGCTGAGGCACTGCCACCATAGATATAGACGTAAGTAGGCTCCGAGACGTTGTAGGGGAACGACACCTTCAGGCGACCTTCTAACTCCATCTCTACCGGATCGCTGTTGCCTATCTTCACCTTCAGCACCATGGTGCCTGTGGTCTGTGCCTCAATCTTCACCGTGCCCTTACCGGCAGGAACTTTGAAGACAATACCCGTAAAGTTGTTCTGGAAGTCTTCGCCGAAAATGTCCTGACCGTCTATTACCGAGTCGTCGGTCGGCGTAGTCACCACGATGCAGCCCTCTGCAACATTGTAGCTGCCGTCGCCGCTGCTGATGTTATACAGGATGTCGCCAACCACGTTGCCGTCCAAGTCCGTCCCTTCGTCAATGTCGCTGCCGAAGTCTGCCGTGTCAATCGGTTCCATCGTCGGCTCATCGCCGTCGTACTCGACCCATTGCCCATAGTCCCCCACATTACTATCGAATGCATAGACCTTCCAGCCTTTCGCCTTGGCTTCTGCTACCTGCGCAGTCGTAATGACGTTCTGCTCGTCAACGTCGTTCAAACGTTTCACATAAAACCTTCCATTATTCGCTGGCATGCTCTCCACCAGTTTACCCATCTCCGTTTCATTTATCTGGTTGTTGCTGCAAGAAAGAGATTCCAATGCCTCATTCTTCGACACATCAAGAGAGGTCAGCTGGTTGCTATTGCAACCAAGCTCCGTCAATGCCGTATTCTTCGACACATCAAGAGAAGTCAGTTGGTTGCTATCGCAACCAAGCTGCGTCAATGCCGTATTCTTCGACACGTCAAGTGAGGTCAACTGATTGTTGAAGCAAACGAGCCTCGTCAATGCCGTATTCTTCGACACATCAAGAGAGGTTAGCTTGTTAAATTCGCACCAAAGCTCCGTCAATGCTGTATTCTGCGACACATTAAGTAAGGTCAGTTGGTTGTTACAGCAATTAAGCTCCGTCAATGCCGTATTCTGCGACACGTCAAGCGAGGTCAGCTGGTTTCTGTAGCACTGAAGCTCCGTCAATGCCGTGTTCTTCGACACGTCAAGCGAGGTCAGCTGGTTGTAGTTACATTCAAGATGTGCCAGCGCCGCATTCTGCGACACATTAAGCGAGGTCAGCTGGTTGCCGCCGCAAAAAAGCCCCGTCAATGCCGTGAAATACTCGATACCCTTTAAGTCGGCAATGTTGTAACCGAAAACACCTATTAACGTCACCCCAGCAATCTCGGCTTCCGTCAGCACGCCGTCCTGACCGTAGTCTTGGGCTAATACCCAGTTGCGGAAGTTCTCGTCTGGGAACGTTGTTGAGTTAATGGGAATGCCCGCAGCATCGCCGTCGTACTCGATCCCGTTTGGTGTTACGCCGTCAATTGCATAGACAGTCCAACCCTTAGCTTTGGCGGCTGCCACTTGGGTGGTTGTAATGACATTCTGTTCGTTTACATTCGTTAAATCTTTTACATTTAACATTCCGCTACTTACAGTTGGCAGACTTGAAACTAAATTGTCCATTCCTGTATCCTTAATCATATTACTAAAGCAAATAATGAACGTCAGGTTGGTATTCTTTGAAACATCTAGTGATGTCAGCAGGTTTTCAGAACAGCTAAACCATTTCAACGCCGTATTCTTTGAGATATCAAGCGATGTCAGCTGGTTTTCATCGCAATAAAGCCACTCCAATGCCATATTCTTCGACACGTCAAGAGAGGTCAGCTGATTGCCCCCACAATTAAGATAAGTCAGTGACGTAAAATATTCTATACCTTTTAGATTACCGATGTTCGCATAGAATACCATTATGTCCGTCACATTGGATATTTCTGTTTCCGTCAGCACTCCGTCCTGACCGTAGTCTTGGGCTAATACCCAGTTGCGGAAGTTCTCGTCGGGGAAGGTTGTTTCGTTAATGGGAATGTCGTCTGCTCTCGTCTGGAGCGGTATGGCCATAAGGATGGTCATCGTCATAAGTGTCAATAATTGTTTTCTCATAATATTTATTGTTTCTAAATGAATACTTCCAGTCCAAAGGTTACGTGAGGAAATAGACAGAAAAAGAAAACGTGGACTGATTACTTCGCCTACGTTCTACAGGTATCGCCAAACACCTAACTACCATATCCGAGTAAAAGCCCACGCCATTGGCGTGAGCATCCGTGCATTTACTCTTGGTAGTTCTTTAAATTTGGCGAATTTGTAGAACAAGATTCAAGCGGACGCTTCTTATCTATATGTCTTTTTGTTTTTCTTTATTAGCTCATAGGCATTCGAGTGTTTAAGTGGTTCTACGATGTGATGTTATTTACAATTGATTGATTGCTTCTTCCGTCAGGCCGGTAGCCTTTTCAATATCCGTGAGGCTGAGCCCCATCGCCTTCAGGTTACGGGCAATGGCCAATGCTTTCTCGTATTCTCCTTCTGCGCGACCTTCCGCGCGACCTTGCTGCACAGCACCATTATAGGTGTTCAGCGTGTCGCGATACACCTTCAGAGCGTGGTCGTACTTGATACGCTCATCCTTGGTCATTGCACTTACTTCGGCTATTTCCTCTAACCGCTTGAATACCGCATTCTGAGCGGCCCACGGCAATCTGCTTAATGTGTCCATATTCTTTTCTTGCCGACAAAGTTACGAAAAATCGAGCGAAGAACAAAAGAAACTCGTTTATTTTTTTCTTCCGAGTGCTAAGTAAGTTCGCCACAACGTGGCATAGTTACGAAGAAACGGAGAGAAAAACAAATTTTTCCCTGTTTTTTTGAGAAGACAAAGAAAAACTGCCTTTGGTTCATAGCGTTCGTCTGTCCGGGGGCAGTCCTAATAACCGTGTGCATTTTCCATTTTGCCCTCACGATAGTCCTGTGTGGTGAGGCCAGTCATGCGCTTAAAGTACTTGCAGAAAAAGGAGGGATTGGGGAAGTTCATCTCGTCGGCTATCTGGGCTGCACTCTTGTTGGTGTGGCGCAACTCTACCTTTATGCGCGTGATGATGGCATCGTCAATCCACTGCTTGGCGGCCTTGCCGCTGACCTGTTTCACCAGTGTGCTCATATAACGGGGCGACAGGAAAAGCCGCTGGGCATAGAAGTCGATGTGAAAATCAAGGGGACAGATACTGTTTTTGAATGAATTCGTTGAATTCACTTCAAACAACCTGTCCCCATGATCCATTTTGATATGCTGAATAATTCCGTAGGATAATCCGGAGACGCGTGACATCTGTCTGGGTCCTGCCTCGAGTTCAAGCATGACTTCGCGTACATATTCTTTTTGTCGTTCTTTGTCGAGCAGTCTGAACTCTGCGATGTTTCTCGTACCACTTTTCTGAAGGAGTAAATCGCGTACAAGTTCATCTGCCACCACCTTCCTTTCATCCATATCGAGACATCCTACATTCTCT